>Ga0222427_100128_pt1 | contig 196900 bp, 179 predicted proteins | sample 2B20Ametagenome_FD_182890 | JGI IMG/M metagenome (GOLD analysis project Ga0222427, IMG submission 182890) | Enriched microbial communities from leaf-cutter ant dump, University of Wisconsin, Madison, United States - 2B20A (version 2) | ecosystem: Environmental > Terrestrial > Nest > Insects...
TCCAGCTCAAGACCGACAAGGACGGCAAGTTCTCGGTGAAGTGGCCGCAGCCCGGCCTGTACTGGATCGAAGCCGGCATGGAAGACGCCAAGGTCAGCGTGCCGCAGGCCAAGAAGCGCCGCCTGTCGTACGCCGGCACGGTCGAAGTGCTGCAACCCTAAGCCTGCTTCGGCCGCATGGCGAATCCCCCTTCCTACGCCCCGCGCGGCGCCGCGGCGCCCGCGCCGCGCGTGGCCTATGGCGCGATGCCGGCGCGGCCGGCGGCGCTGGCCGGCGCCACCATGGGCACCACCTGGTCGGCGCGCATGGCGCTGCCGCCCGGGCGCGCGGAAGCGGCCGCGCGCCAGGCCATCCAGGCCGCGCTGGACGAGGTGGTGGCCCAGATGAGCACCTGGGAGGCGGATTCGGACATCACGCGCTACAACCGGGCCGCCCCCGGCTGGCAGGCGCTGCCCGCCGCGTTCTTCCACGTGCTGAGCCATGCCCTGGCGCTGGCCGAGGAAACCGGCGGCGCCTACGACCCCACGGTCGGGCCGCTGGTGAACGCCTGGGGCTTCGGCCCTCATCAGCGCGCCTTCGAACCGCCCTCGACCGCCGCCATCGAGACGGCGCGCAGCCGTTGCGGCTGGCGCCGCGTGCGTCTCGACCTGGACGCGCAAGCCGCGTGGCAGGAAGGCGGCACCTATCTGGACCTGTCCTCCATCGCCAAGGGCTACGGCGTGGACCGCGCCGCCCTGGCGCTCGATGCCCTGGGCATCACGCAATACCTGGTGGAAGTGGGCGGCGAATTGCGCGCGCGCGGCAAGCGGCCGGACGGCCAGCCCTGGCGCGTGGCCGTCGAAGTGCCCGATGCCAGCGGCGGCCATGCCCTGGCGCTGCCGCTGGACGAGTGCAGCATCGCTACCTCGGGCGACTACCGGCGCCACGCCGGCAGCGGCGACGGCCGCTACGCCCACACCATCGATCCGCGCACCGGCCACCCCGTGCGCAACGATCTCGCCTCGGTCACCGTGCTGCATCCGGGCTGCATGCAGGCCGACGCGCTGGCGACGGCCCTGACCGTGCTGGGCGTGGAAGACGGCCTGGCCCATGCCCGTCGCCATGACCTGGCCGCGCTCTTCATCCTGCGCGAGCGCGAAGCCTACCGCGTCGCCGCCACGCCCGCATTCCAGGCCCTGGCCCTCGCCCGCTGAATCCATGACTCCAACCCGGTTGATCGCGGCGGCATGCGTGGTGGGGCTATGGCTGCTCCTTTGCGGGTGGGCGCGACGCCGCGCCCGACGCCTGGAAGCGCAGCAGGCGCTGGCGCTGCAAGCCCTGAACGCCCCCGCGCCCGACGACTCTTTGCTGGTCGCCTACGCGACGCAGACGGGCTATGCCGAATCGCTGGCCGCGCAGACCGCCGAGTCCCTGCGCGCGGGCGGGCTGACGGTGCGCGTCGCCTCGCTCGACCAGCTGGACCTGGCGCGCCTGGCCGGCTATCGCCGCATGCTGTTCGTGGCCAGCACCTACGGCGAGGGCGACCCGCCCGATGCGGGCGCGGCCTTCGCCGACCAGATGCAGTCCGCCGGGCCGGCCGCGCCCGCTCTGGCCGGGGCGCAATACGCCGTGCTGGCGCTGGGCGACAGCGAATACGCGCACTTCTGCGGCTTCGGCCACCGCCTCGACGAATGGCTGCACGCGCAGGGCGCGACGCCGCTCTTCGACCTGGTGGAAGTCGACAACGGCGACCCGGCCGCGCTGCGGCACTGGCAGCACCACCTGGGGCTGCTGGCCGGGCGCAGCGACCTGCCCGACTGGCAGGCGCCCGCCTACCAGTCCTGGCGGCTGGCCGCCCGCGAGCACCTCAATCCCCACAGCGAGGGCGGCCCCTGCTACCTGCTGACCCTGACTCCGCCTTCGGACGCCGAGGCCGCGTGGGAGGCCGGCGACATCGCCGAAATCGGCCCGCGGCGCGAAGCCGGGGGCCCGCTGCAGGCTCACCGCGAATACTCCATCGCCTCGCTGCCCGAAGACGGCGCCCTCCAGCTGCTCGTGCGCCAGATGCGCGCCGCGGACGGCTCGCTGGGACTGGGCAGCGGCTGGCTGACCCACATCGCCCAACCCGGCGACGCGATCGACCTGCGCGTGCGCGTCAACCGCAATTTCCATGCGCCCGCCGACGGCCGCCCGCTGCTGCTGGTGGGCAACGGCACCGGCCTGGCCGGCCTGCGCGCGCTGATCAAGGCGCGCCGGGCCGCCGGCCACCGGCGCAACTGGCTGGTGTTCGGCGAGCGCAGCGCGGCTCGCGATTGGTTCTGCGAAGAAGAAATCGCCGGCTGGCGGGCCGACGGCACGCTGGAACGCGTGGATGCGGTGTTCTCGCGCGACCAGGCGGAACGCCGCTACGTGCAGCATCTGTTGCGCGAACAGGCCGAGGCCGTGCGCGCCTGGGCCGACGCCGGCGCCGCGATCTACGTCTGCGGCAGCCTGCAAGGCATGGCGGGCGGCGTGGACGCCGCCCTGCAGGACATCCTGGGCGACGCGCGCCTGCAGGCCATGCAACGCGATGGCCGCTACCGGCGCGACGTGTACTGAACGGGCGCAGCCGCCCGCCGCCTTACTGCAGCTTGATCTGCGCCTTCTCGATCACCGACTTCCAGCGTTCGCTTTCCGTGCGGATCTGCTGGCCGAATTCCGCCGGCGTGTTGCCCAGCGGGAACGCGCCGGTCTCTTCCATCTTGGCCGCGGTCGCCGGATCGCGCACGGCCTGGGCGAAGGCCTGGGCCAGCTTGTCGCGCACGTCGGCCGGCAGGTCCGCCGGGCCCACCACGCCGTACCAGGCGGTCACGTCGTAGTCCTTGTAGCCTTGCTCGGCGAAGGTCGGCACGTCCGGCAGGCGCGGATTGCGCTGGGTGCCCGTGATGGCCAGCGCGCGCAGGTGATTGCTCTTCAGGTACGGCAGCGAGGACGGGAAGTTGTCGAAGATCACCGGCACCACGCCGCCCACCGTATCGGTCAGCGCGGGCGCCGAGCCGCGGTACGAAATGCTGTTCATCTTGCCGCCGATCAGCTGCAGGAACCAGATCATGCCCAGGTCGTTCACGCCGCCCGCGCCCGCGTTGGCATAGCCGTCCTTGTTCGGATTGGCGCGCACGTGCGCCACGAAGTCGGCCAGCGTCTTGGCGGGGAACTGGGGGTTCACGCTCAGGATGTTGGGGCTGGTGACCAGGTTGCTGATGGGCGTGAAGTCCTTGACCGGATCGTAGGCCAGGTTGGGAAAGAGATGCGGGGCGGTGCCGTGCGTGCTCACCGTGGCCAGGCCGACGGTATAGCCGTCGGGCTTGGCGCGGGCGGTGGCCGTCATGCCTATGGTGCCGGAAGCGCCCGTGCGGTTCTCGACCACGATCTGCTGGCCGAGGATCTCGCCGGCCTTGGCCGCGGCCAGCCGGCCGACGATGTCCGTCGGGCCGCCCGCGGGGAACGGCACGATCAGGGTGATGGGACGATTGGGAAAAGCCGCCTGGGCGGCGGGCAACATGGCAGCCAGCGCCAGTGCGATGCAGGTTTTGCGCATGATGATGCTTGTCTCCTCTACGGATGGTTGATGTCGTTATCGGGCCGGGCCGGGCTCGGCCGGCGCCATCGCCTCGCGCCGCAGGATCCTGCCGGGGCGCGCCGCGCCGGGCGCGGCCGGATGCACCTGGCACCCGTTGACCAGCACGTGCTCCACCCCGGCGGAGGCCAGCGTGGGCGCTTCCCAGGTGGCGCGGTCCTCGACGGTATCGGCGTCGAACACCACGATGTCCGCCCAGGCGCCTTCGACCAGCTGCCCGCGTCCGGCCAGGCCGAACACGCTCGCCGGCAGCGCGGTCATCTTGGCGACCGCCTCCTCCAGCGTCAGCAGCCGGGCTTCGCGCACATAGCGGCCCAGCACCCGGGTGAAGCTGCCCCACAGGCGCGGATGCGGATGCGCGTCGTTGGGCAACCCGTCGGAGCCGACCATGCAGCGCTCGTGCCGGAAAATCCGCTGGACCTCGCCCTCGTCCATGGCGAAGTAGATGGCGCCCGCGGGGCACAGGCGGCGCGCCGCCGTGGTCTTGTCGCAGCCCCAGCGGGCGGCGATGTCGCTCAGGTATTCGCCGCCGCACTCGGGGTGCGGGGTGGACCAGGTGATGCGAATGTCGTCGATGATCTCGGCGCGCTCGGGGATGAGAATGGTGGAGCTGCCCGGATAGGGATAGATGTCCAGCGCCACGTCCACGCCCTCGCCGCGCGCGCGGTCGATGTTGGCCAGCGTGGCCCGGCTCTTGCCCCAGTTGCGCGGCAGCATGCATTTGTGGTGCGACAGCACGGTGGCGCAGCCCGTATTGCGGCCGACCGACAGCACCTCGTCGACCGCGGCTTCGACGTCGTCGCCTTCGTTGCGGATATGGCTGGTGTGCATGGCGCCGCGCGCCGCCGCCACCCGCGCCAGGCCTTCCAGCTCCGGCGGCCGGGCGGCGCCGCCCGGCTGATAGGCCAGGCCGGTGCTGAAACCGACCGCGCCGGCGGCCAGGGCGTCGTCCAGCATGCGCTCCATGGCGTCCTGCTCGGCCGGCGTCGGCTGCGCGGCGGGGTCGCGCATGGCGGCCAGCCTGAGGTTCGCATGGCCCACCAGCGCGGCCACGTTGATCATGGGCTGCTGCGCCCGCAACTCGCCGAAATAGGCTTCCATGTCGGTGAACAAGGGCGTTTCGCCCAGCAGCGCCAGCGCCGCCGCGGTATTGCCGGGCAAGGGCGCGGGCGCGCCGCTGACGCCGCAATTGCCCACCACCACGGACGTGATCCCCTGGCTGGTCTTCCATTCCAGCCCGGGCCGCTCCACGAACATCAGGTCGTCGTGGCCGTGCACGTCGATGAAGCCCGGCGCCACGATCTTGCCGCGGGCGTCCACCCGGCGCGCCGCCGCGACGTCCGCCAGGTCGCCGATGGCGGCGATGCGCTCGCCCGCCACGCCCACGTCGGCCCGGCGCCGGGGGCCGCCCAGGCCGTCGATGACCCAGCCGCCTTCGATGATGAGATCCAGAGTTTGCCGCTGCATGCTGCTTCCGCTTTGATCGAGACCCCGGAAGATTGCGCGCCGGAGCCGGTGGATGCCGAAAGGGCGTAGTATCGTCGGCCGGATCGATCTGGGAAAATTGTTTTTATTGATCCATCTATCGTGATTTGAAATGAATCGCCTGCCCAAGCACGTCACCCTGAAGCACCTGAACGCCTTCGTCGCGGTGGCGCAGGAATCCAGCTTCACGCATGCCGCCACGCGCCTGTTCCAGACCCAGTCCTCGGTCACCAGCCTGATCCGGCAGCTGGAGGAAGCGCTGGCCACGCAGCTGTTCGCGCGCACCAGCCGGCGCGTGCTGCTGACCGCCGCCGGCGAAGCGTTCCTGCCCCGCGTGATGCGGCTGCTGGCGGATTTCGACGGCGTGATCGAAGACGTGGTGCGCTTCGGCGCGATGGAGCGCGGGCGCGTGGGCGTGGCAGCCGCGCCGTCGGCCATCACGCAGATCATCGCGCCCGCGGCCGCGGCCTTCTCCGCCCAGTATCCGGGCGTGCGCCTGTACCTCAGCGACGACAACTCCGGCCGCATCCAGCGCAAGGTCTCGGCACGCGAGGTGGATTTCGGGTTGACCAGCCGCTGGGCGGACGCGCCGGACCTGCGGTTCGATGCGCTGCTGGAAGACCGGTTCGGCGTGCTGTACCGGGAGGACGATCCGGACCTGCGCCCGGGCCGCGACGGCGCGATGCGCTGGTCGGACCTGGCGCAACGCAAGCTGGTGGGGGTGGTGGACGAGACCGGCATCATGGCGCTGCTGCGCGCCCGCGCCGACCTGCCGGTCGAGGCCGCCGCGCCCTTCTACGAGGCCTCCAGCACGACGTCGCAGGCGGCGCTGGTGAAGGCCGGCCTCGGCGTGGCGCTGCTGCCGGCGCTGGCCGCGCAGCGGGTGCTGGAGCCGGGCCTGGCCTATGCGCTGCTGGCGCGGCCCACCGTCGTGCGGACGGTGTGCATCATCCGGCACAAGGAATATCCGCTCAGCCCCGCCGCCCAGGCGCTCATCGGCGCCATCCACGGCTACCTGCGCGCCGCAAAGCTGCCGGCCGGCTGCAAGCGCCTTCCGGCCAAAGCCGAGGCGTAGGATGGGTGGAGCGCGAGATCCTCTGCCCAAGAACGCAATTGCCGAACGCGCGTAACCCATGCGGCCGTGGGCAGATTGTTTTTCGGCCGATGCAGGGCACTGTCTGCCCACGGCCGCATGGGTTACGCGCGTTCGACGGCGGCGTTCTAGCTTAAGAACTCTCGCGCTCCACCCATCCTACCCCCACCCGGCCCCAGTATTTCCCTCACTCGGCACCGGCGTTGCGGTCAGGCGCGGCGCAGCTTCTCGTCTAGCGCGGCGAGGCCGGCGGCGAACACGCCCTGCCCCACGGCCTTCGCCACGTCGGCCAGTTCCGCGCCTTCGACGCGGAAATCCGCCCACCACTGCACCAGCGTCTGGCCGCCTTCGGTGACCGGGTGCAGCGACACGCCCGCGATGTAATCGCGCATGGGCAGGTCGGTTTCGATGATGGAATAGCGCAGCGCCGTGCCGGGGTCGTCCAGCATCAGCAGCCGCTCGCGGACGAAGCCGGAAGGCTTGAGCGTCAGATACCGCACCGAGCCCACGGCGTCATGGCGGCCGCCTTCCTCCAGGCGGCTCTGCGCGATGCCGGGATGCCAGTCCGCCAGCCCGTTGAAATCCCGGAACCGGGCCCAGACTTCCTGAAGCGGCGCATGGATGAGCGCGCTGACGTTTACGGTGTGCGGCATACGGACTCCTGCGGGCGGCTGACCCGTTCAAGCGTTCAAGGGAAACGGCGGTTGGGAAACTCAGAAAGTCAGGCTCTTGAATTCGCGGGTGGCGGCGGTGAGCGCCTGCTCGGTCGGCAGGCGCTCCATCGAGCTGGCGCCGTAGAAGCCGTGGCAGTGCTTGCAGGCGCGCAACACGTGCGCGGCATCCTCGGGTGTGGCGATGGGGCCGCCGTGGCACAGCACGATGACGTCCGGGCGCACGGCCAGCGCCGCTTCGGCGATGCGGTCGATGGCGGCCACGCAGTCGTCCAGCGTCAGCGCCGTCTCCGCGCCGATGGAGCCGCCGGTGGTCAGGCCCATGTGGGCCACGATGATGTCCGCGCCGGCACGGGCCATGGCCGCCGCGTCGTCCTCATTGAATACGTACGGCGTGGTCAGCATGCCCTTTTCGTGCGCCAGGCGGATCATGTCCACCTCCAGCGCGTAGCCCATGCCGGTCTCTTCCAGGTTGGCGCGGAAAGTGCCGTCGATCAGGCCCACGGTGGGGAAGTTCTGCACGCCGGCGAAGCCCTGGCGCTTCAGGTCGTCGAGGAACACGTCGAAATCGCAGAAGGGATCGGTGCCGTTCACGCCGGCCAGCACCGGCGTCTTCTTCACCACCGGCAGCACTTCCCGGCCCATGTCGACCACGATCTCGTTGGCGTTGCCGTAGGCCAGCAGGCCGGCCAGCGAGCCGCGGCCCGCCATGCGGTAGCGGCCGGAGTTGTAGATCACGATCAGGTCGATGCCGCCCGCTTCCTCGCACTTGGCCGACAGGCCCGTGCCCGCGCCGCCGCCCACGATGGGCTTGCGGGCGCGCACCATGGCGCGGAACTTCTCCAGTAGCTCGTTGCGGTCAAAACGCGGCATGTCGGCAATCCTCAGTGTGTAGCGATTTCAAGATAGTGTTCGACCGCCGTGCTGGCGAACAGCGGATCGTTGATGTGGCAAGGCACCCGCACCAGGCGGCGGTCGGCCGTCTGCACCAGGTTGGCCTCCAGCGCTTTGAACAGGGCGGCATCGGCCTCCGGATCCCAGAACGCCTGTCCGGGCGCGTCCAGCGCGGACACGCCGCCTTCCGGGATCAGGAAACGCACCGGGCCCATGCAGCGGTTCAGCCTGGCGGCGATCCACTCGCCCTGCCGCGCGTTCTCTTCCGCGGTGGTGCGCATCAGCGTCACCTGCGGGTTGTGGGGGTAGAACTTGCGGCCCCGGTAGCGTTCCGGGACGGTGTCCATGGCGCCGAAATTCACCATGTCCAGGGCGCCGCAGGAGCCCACGTAGGGCGCGCCCGTGCGGGCCACGGCGCCGAAGCGGTCTTCGGTGCAGGCCAGCACGCCGCCGAACAGCAGGTCGCAGACTTCGGTGGTGGTCAGGTCCAGCACCCCGGCCAGCAAATGGCTGTCCAGCAGTTTCTCCATCGACTGCCCGCCCGTGCCCGTGGCGTGGAACACCAGGCAGTCGTAGCGCGACTCCAGCAGCGGCGTGACCTGCTGCACGCAGGCCGTGGTGACGCCGAACATGGTGATCCCCACGGCGGGCATGCCGTCGTCCGCCACGGCGCCGGCCGCCTGCCGGAAAGCCCCGCCGATCATGCCGGCGGCGTTGGCCAGCACCCGGCGCGAAATGCGGTTCAGGCCGGCCACGTCGGTCACGGAATACATCATGGCGATATCGGACGGCCCGACATAGGGCGCGACGTTGCCCGAGGCCATGGTCGAGACCATCAGCTTGGGCGTGCCGATGGGCAGCGCGCGCATGGCGGGGGTGATCAGGGCGGTGCCGCCCGAGCCGCCCAGGCCCAGCAGGGCGCCGATGCCGGCATTGCCCGCGGCGTAGCGTTCGAAGGCCAGCGCCATCGCGGCGATGGCCGTGCCGCGGTCGCCGGTGAAAACGGCCGCGGCGCCTTCGGGATGGCAGGCCGCGACCTCGCGCGCCTGCACCTGGGCCGCGCTGGCGGCGCCGGACGTGGAGACGTCCACCGACACCGCGTCCAGCCCTTCCCGCCTGAGCAGGCCCGCCACGTACTCGGCCTCCTGGCCCTTCGTGTCGTAAGTGGCGGCCACGTAGACCCGCCTGTTCGAATGCGTCATGACTCCTCCGCGGGCGGCTACACTCGGTGCGCGCCTCGATATGTGAGGCCGCGAGGCCTGTAGAATCAAGAAATGAGACGAAAGAATCATACTGAGACACCTGTCTCAGGTCAAACCCGATCCCCCGCCAAAAGCGCGGCCGCCGGCGCGCGGCTCATCGCGCCCGCCAGCCCCCAGGCCGCCGCCAGCGGCGAGCCGCCGCACGGGCCCAGGGCGCGCATGCGCAAGACTCTGCTGGAGGCGGCGCAACGGCTGATGGCGCAAGGCATCACGCCGTCGGTTGCCGAACTGGCCGAACACGCCCAGGTCTCGCGCGCCACCGCCTACCGCTATTTCCCCAGCCAGAGCGCGCTGATCGCCGCGGTGGTGGACGAAAGCCTGGGCCCGATACTGGCCTGGGACTCGGCCGCGCCGGACGCGGCCGCGCGCGTCGACGAACTGCTGCGCTTCGCCTATCCCCGGCTGGAAGCGCACGAAGCCCCGCTGCGCGCGGCCATCATGGTGTCGTTGCAGCAGCACGCCGAAGCCAGCGCCGGCCGCGCCGGCGCCGAGCCGCGGCTGGTGCGCGGCCACCGCGTCGACATCCTGCAGCGCGCCATCGCGCCGCTGGCGGCCGAGCTCACGCCCGCGCAGCAGGCGCGCGTGGCCCAGGCGCTGTCCCTGGTGTACGGCACCGAGGTGTTCCTGGTGTTGAAGGACATCTGGAAGCTGGAGCTGCCCGAGCTCACCGACGTGGTGCGCTGGACGGCCAACGCCATCATCGCGCAGGCGCTGGCCGAAGCGAAGGCAGGCCGAGGCTAGCGGCGGCGCGCGGCTCGCCGGCGCCCGCCCTCAGCCGCGCCGGATCATGCTGGCGGCGATCGCGCCCGCGGCGCGCTTCAACGGTTCCAGGTATTGCTCCACCATCTGGTCGGCCGAACGCACTCCCTGGATCCACACGATGTTGACGCAACCGTAGAGCCGCCCGGGCGCGGCCGTGATGGGAACGGCAATCGCCTCCAGCCTGTCGTTCTGATCCTTGCGCGTCTTGTCGTAGTCGCCTCCGAAGCGCTGCTCGCGCAGGCCGTAGCCCTGGCGCCGGGTCTGCTCCAGCAGCTTGGCCACGGCGGCGCAGTCGTTCGCCAGCGCGTCGCCCTCGCGGCGGCTGCGGCGCAGGGCCAGCAGGATCGAATCGCGCTCCTTCTCGGCGCAGAACGCCAGATAGGCCCTCCCCACCGCGGACCGCAGCATATTGATCTGAAACCCGATGTTGTCCCTGCGGATGGTGAAATAGGACTGGCTTCGGTTGGTTTCCCGCACGATCATCGCGCTCCCGCGCCGCACGGTGAGGTCGGAGGGCCACAGCACCTCCGCCTGCAGCCGGTCCAGTTCGGGCGCCGCGCACTGGCCCAGCAGGTCCAGCACCCGCGCCCGCCGGCTGGGCTCGTTGAGCGTGCTGGCCGGACAGAAGTAATCGTCCGCGATCCGCCGCCAGATCAAGCCGCGCAATTGCAGCGTGGCCAGGATGCGCAGCAGCGTGGCCTTGGCGTAGCCCGTGCGCGCGTGCAATTCCTGCAGGCTCGCGCCCTGCGTGGCGCGCACCTCGTCCAGCACGATCAGGCCGCGCTCCAGCGCGTCGATCGTCTTCACCTTCGGATTCCACCGGCTCATTGCGCGCCCCTTTCCGTCCGAGTCCGCATGTTTCACTGAGTGAAACTCTAGCAAATCCTGCTTGAGCCGCCCAGTCCCCCCGAAATATCGTGGCACCTATCGCAAGCCGCGGTGGCTGGCGAAACGGGACGAGAGGCGGGGATGAGCGGACAGGCTGCGCGCAATGTGCTCTGGATCATGTGCGACCAACTGCGTTGGGACTATCTGTCGTGCTATGGGCATCCGCGCCTGCGCACGCCCAACATCGATCGCCTGGCCGCCGAAGGCATGCGCTTCGACAACGCCTTCGTGCAGGGCCCGGTCTGCGGCCCGTCGCGCATGTCGTATTACACCGGGCGCTACGTCACCAGCCACGGCGCCGTCTGGAACTTCGTGCCCATGCCCGTCAGCGAGATGACGCTGGGCGATCACCTGCGCCCGCTGGGCGTGCGCGTGGCGGTGGCGGGCAAGACGCATGTGGAAGCGGACCTGGCCGGGATGCGGCGCCTGGGGATAGACCCGGCGAGCGCGGCCGGCGTGCTGGCGACGGAAGGCGGGTTCGAGCCCTACGATCGCGACGACGGGATCTGGCCTCCGGGCTTCAGCGACGCCTCGCACCACTACACGCGGTATCTGCGCGAGCGGGGCTACGACGGCGCCAACCCCTGGCACGACCACGCCAACTCGGCGCTGGGCGCGCGCGGCGAGATCCTCTCGGGCTGGAACATGCGCCACGCGAGCCTGCCCGCCCGCGTCGACGAAGCGGATTCCGAAACGCCCTACATGACCCGGCGCGCCATCGAGTTCATCGAGCAAAGCGGCGACCAGCCCTGGGTGCTGCACCTGTCCTACATCAAGCCGCACTGGCCCTATGTCGCTCCCGCGCCCTATCACGCGATGTACACGGCCGACGACGTGCCGGCGGCCACGCGGGCGCCGCGCGAACTGGAGAACGCGCACCCCGTGCTGCAAGGCTTCCGGCAGGCGGAGGTTAGCCGGAATTTCTCGCTCGATCACGTGCGCGAGACGGTCATCCCCACCTACATGGGGCTGATCAAGCAGGTGGACGACCAATTGGGCGTGCTGTTCGACTATCTGCGGCGCAGCGGCCGCGACCAGGACACCATGATCATCTTCTGCAGCGATCACGGCGACTATCTGGGCGACCACTACCTGGGCGAGAAAGAGCTGTTCCACGACTGCGTGGCCAAGGTGCCGCTGATCATCCGCCTGCCCGGCGGCGGCGCGCGGCGCGGCGCCGTGGAATCGCGGCTGGTGGAAGCCATAGACCTGGTCCCCACCATCCTGGACGCCCTGGGCGCGGACATTCCCGACCACATCCTGGAGGGGCGCTCCCTGCTGCCGCTGCTGCGGGGCGCGGAACCGGCCGACTGGCGCCGCGCCGTGTTCTCGGAAAACAACTACGCGTTCCGCGACTTCGTGCGCGAACCGCTGGGCCGCCCCGCCGACGGCTGCCACACCATCATGGTGCGCGACCACGAATGGAAGTACGTCCACTTCGAAGGCCTGCGTCCCCAGCTTTTCAACTTGCGCGCCGACCCGGACGAGCTCGACGACCTGGGCGCGGACCCTGCCTTCGCGTCCATCCGGGAGCGCTACCAGGCGATGCTGTTCGACTGGCTGCGCAACCGCAAGATCCACCCCACCGTCAGCCATGCCGCCATGACGGGTTGGACACGCAAGGAGGAATCGGCCGGCATCCATATCGGCAGGTGGTAACGCAGCGCCCGGATCAGGGCGCCTGAAAAATAATCAGGAGACAGCATGAAACCGCATTTACTTGCGCTGGCAGCCTGCGTGGCCGCCAGCACGGCAGCGCACGCCCAGCCGAAAGAGGAATGGCCCGCGCGCGCCATCCGCATCGTGGTCGCGTTCCCCGCGGGATCGCCGGGCGACACGGCCGCGCGCATCGTGGCCGACGCGGTGGGGCAGGCGCTCAAGCAGCCGCTCATCGTCGAGAACCGCCCCGGCGCGGGCGGCAACATCGGCGCGGAAGCGGTGGCGCGGGCGCCGGCCGACGGCTATACCTTCCTGGAAGCGCCGGACACCATCGTCACCATCAATCCGGCGATCTACCGCAAGCTGAGTTTCAAGGCGGACGACCTGACCCCGGTGGTCGCGCTGGCGAACTTCAACCAGATGCTGGTGTGCTCTTCCGCCTCGGGATTGCGCACGCTGGCGCAACTGCGCGACCAGGCCAGGAAGACGCCCGGCGCGCTCAGCTATGCCTCCGGCGGCCAGGGCGTGCCCGGCCACCTGGCGATGGAACTGTACCTGTCCGGCGCCGGCCTCGACATCCTGCACGTTCCCTACAAGGGGCCTTCGCCGGCCACGCAGGACGTGCTGGCCGGCCAGGTTCCCTGTGGCTATCTGGCGTCGCCGGTAGTCGCGCCCTACGTGGCGGCCGGCAAGCTCTATGGGCTGGCGGTGTCCGGCACCGCCCGTTCGGTCCAGGCCCCGGACGTGCCCACCATGCAGCAGGCCGGCGTGGCCGGCTACGACGCCACGTTCCGCGAAATGCTGTTCGCGCCGAAGGGCACGCCCGACGCCATCGTGGCGCGCATGAACCAGGAAGTGGCGCGCGCCCTGGCGCTGCCCGAGGTGAGGCAGAAGCTGCGGGCCAATGACCTGGACCCCTTGCCCGAACCGCCCGACGCCACCGCCCGCCGCCTGCGCGAAGACGCCGCCAAATGGAACGACGTCGTCACCAAGATCAACCTGCGGGTGGACTGATCCGCCCCGCCGGTCCGCATCCTTCCGCCGCGCCCCGCGCGCGGCACTACCCGACCCAGGAGGTTCCATGAACACCGCAGCAACCCCTACCGTCTTCGGCTCGCTGAAGGACTACCGCAAGGGATCGATCGAGATCACGCGGGGCTCGCCCCGCCACTACGTTTTTTCCAACGTCTTCGAGGTGGCCGCCAACGCCGCGCCCTACGAGAAAGTCGTGGTGGGCAAGAACCTGGAGTACGTCATCGAAACCCTGCGGGCCGAGGGCGCCTCCCCCTGGTATGCATGCAGCCACGACGAGTTCGCGATCCTGATGGACGGCCAGGCCGAGGTCGAGTTCCTGCGCCTGGACCAGCCGCCCGCGGCCGCGGACGGCACCGTGGCCGCGGGGCCGGCCCCCGCCGGCAAGCCCATGGGCCGCGTGCTGCTGGGCCGCGGGCACCAATGCCTGCTGCCCGCCGGCTGCGCGTACCGCTTCACCGCCCCCATTCCGGGCGTGCTGCTGATCCAGACCCGGGCGGGCGCGCTGTCCGTCGAGAAATGGGCCGACATCTGCCTGCAGTAGCCCGCGAGCCCTCGCCCCCCTTTTCCATCAGGAGTAACAATATGGCCATGCTGGACACCCCCGCACCCGCATCTTCCTTCGCCGCCGGCAAGGTCGCCGCCGGCCCCGCCGACGCCGCTACCGGCTACAAGCGCTTCGATCTCGGCGCGTTCACCTTCATCCGCGACGAGTACTTCGTCAAGGTGCACTGGCCCTCCAACGGCCAGACGCGCACCCACGCCATCCCCGCCGACGCCTTCCTGCGCGCCCTGATGCGCGACGTGGCCTGGGGCTTTTTCTACGGCTGGGTCAACTTCGACCACGTCTTCGGCACGCGCAACCACTACGGCAAGGTGGACGTCTACGCCGGTTCGTTCAACGGCGTGATGAAGGAAGCGGGCGTGGATTACACGGAGACCTTCGACACCCCGCTCATCATGGCCACCTTCAAGGCCATGCTGCACGACTGGACCAACGCGGGCTTCGATCCCTTCGCCGCCCCCGAGGAAACCGGCACCGCCTTCGGCCGCAAGCATGGCGACAACATCGCCGCCATCGAGCGTTCGCGCATCGCCACGCGGCGCATGCCGGGCCTGCCCGAGGACTCTCCGCTGCGCGACGACCTGCCCGTCAACCGGGCGTTCGCCGACGTGACCCAGGAAGAGCCGCAGGTCCATGCGGAGCCCGGCTTCGAAGGCTCGCTCCATGCCTTCAACCTGTTCAAGTACCTGTCGCGCTCGGACGTCACCTGGAACCCTTCCGTCACGTCCGTCTGCGGCGCCAGCCTGTTCTGCCCCACCACCGAAGAGTTCATCCTGCCGGTCTTCCACGGCAACGACCGCGTGGAGTGGTTCCTGCAGCTGTCCGACGAGATCGTCTGGGACATCGGCGACAAGGACACCGGCGCGCCGCGCGCCCGCATCACGATGCGCGCGGGCGACATCTGCGCCATGCCCGCCGACATCCGCCACCAGGGCTATTCCACCAAGCGCTCGATGCTGCTGGTCTGGGAGAACGCGACGCCCGACCTGCCGCAGCGCTACGAAAGCGGCGAACTCGCGCCCTACCCGGTCGAGTTCTGAATCCGCCCCGCCCTTTCCACCACGAGTCCTCAGCCATGCAGAACCAACTCTACATCGACGGCCGCTTTGTCGACGCCGCCGCCCGCGGCACGATAGACGTGCTGAATCCGCACGACGGATCCCTCATCACCGCCATCGCCGCCGCCGAGGCGCAAGACGTGGACCGCGCGGTGCAAGCCGCCCGACGCGCCTTTCCCGCCTGGTCGCGGATGGCGGCCGCCGACCGCGGCCGCCTGCTGCTCAAGCTGGCCGACCTCATCGAAACGCACGCCGAGGAACTCGCGCAGCTGGAAACGCTGGACACCGGGCACCCGATCCGCGACACCCGCGGCCTGGACGTGCCGCGCACCGCCGGCTGCTTCCGCTACTTCGGCGGCATGGCAGACAAGCTGCAGGGCAGCGTCATTCCCGTCGAGGCCGGCTTCCTGAACTACGTGCAGCGCGCGCCCATCGGCGTGGTCGGCCAGATCGTGCCCTGGAACTTTCCCCTGATGTTCACCAGCTGGAAACTGGGCCCCGCCCTGGCCGCCGGCAATACGGTGGTGCTCAAGCCGTCGGAACTCACGCCGCTGTCCACCCTGCGCATCGCCGAGCTGATGGCCGAGGCCGGCTTTCCCGACGGCGTGGTGAACGTGGTGCCCGGCTACGGGCACACCGCGGGCCAGCGGCTCGCCGAGCATCCGGACGTGGGCAAGATCGCCTTCACCGGCTCGACCGCCACCGGCCGCCGCATCGTCGAAGCCTCCCAAGGCAATCTCAAGCGCGTGCAGCTGGAACTGGGCGGCAAGGGCGCCAACATCGTGTTCGACGACGCCAATCTCGACGCCGCCGTCAACGGCGCCGCCTGGGCCATCTTCCACAACCAGGGGCAGGCCTGCATCGCGGGCTCCCGGCTGATGCTGCACGAGAAGATCGCCGACGCCTTCCTCGAACGCTTCCTGGCGCTCGCCAATTCCATCCGCCTGGGCGATCCCCGTTCCCCCGAGACCGAGATGGGCCCGCTGACCTCGGCCCAGCACCGCGACAAAGTGCTGTCCTACGTGGGCATCGCCGCCGAACAGGGCGCGCGGGTGCTGGCCGGCGGCACGGCGCCCGGCGGCGACCTGTCCGCGGGCTACTACGTCCGCCCCACCGTCGTGGAAGCCAGCCCCCGCGACCGCGTGGCGCAGGAAGAAGTATTCGGCCCCTTCGTCACCGTGCTGCGCTTCGGCAGCGACGAGGAAGCGCTGGCGATCGCCAACGCCACCGACTACGGGCTGGGCAGCGGCTTGTGGACGCGCGACCTGGCGCGCGCCCACAAGCTGGCGGGTTCCATCCATGCGGGCATGTGCTGGATCAACTGCTACAAACGGGTCAATCCCGGCAGCCCCTTCGGCGGCGTGGGCCAATCGGGCTACGGACGCGAAATGGGCTTCGAAGCCATGCATGACTACACTGAGGCGAGGTCCGTGTGGGTCAACGTGGACGCCGCCGTGCCGCCCCATTTCAAGCGCTGAGGAGCCGCCGTGAATACCGCCATCCAGAACGCCGAAACCGCCCTGACCGATACGGTCGTCGCCGCCTTCGCCCGGACCCCGGATCCGCGGCTGAGGCAGCTCATGCAATCGCTGGTGCGACACCTGCACGCCTTCGTCGCCGACGTCGAGCCCAGCGAGGCCGAATGGATGGCGGCGATCCGTTACCTGACCGAGACCGGCCAAATGTGCGACGGCGCCGTGCGCCAGGAGTTCATCCTGCTGTCCGATACGCTGGGCGTGTCGATGCTGGTGGACGCGATCAATCATCGCAAGCCGGACCAGGCCACCGAGAGCACGGTGTTCGGCCCCTTCTACATCGCCGGCATGCCGGAACGCGCGGCGGGCGAGAACATGGCGCTCACGCCGGGCGAGCCGGCGCTGGTGCACGGGCACGTCCGCGACACCGAGGGCCGGCCGCTGGCGGGCGCCCTGCTCGACGTCTGGCAGACGGCCGCCAACGGCATGTACTCGGGCCAGGACCCGGCCCAGCCCCACGGCAATCTGCGCGGCCGCTACCGCAGCGGCGAGGACGGCTCGTTCGCGATCCGCACCATCCTGCCCGTGTCCTACCCGATCCCGGGCGACGGCCCCGTGGGCCGCATGATGGCGGCCACCGGCCGGCACATCTACCGGCCCGCGCACCTGCATTTCATGATCGACGCCCCGGGCCACCAACAGTTGGTCACCCACCTGTTCAACGCCGGGGATCCCTATCTGGCGTCGGACGCGGTATTCGGCGTGAAGCCCGCGCTGGTGCTGGAGTACAGCCGGCAAAGCGCGGACTCCCCTCTCGCCAGGCAGCATGGCTTCGATACGGACTTCCACGAGGGCCGCTATGACTTCGTGCTGTCCCGGGCGTGAGGCCGAGGCGGCGCTCTGCCGGGTCGAGGACATCCCCGACGGCGGCTCCCTGACGGCCGCCGTCGCGGCGCGCCCGGTGATCCTGCTGCGGCGCGGCGATGCGGTCTGGGGCTACCTGAACCGCTGCCCGCACTTCTCCGTCACGCTGAACGCCGCGCGCGGCGCGGTGCTGACTTACGAGGGCCAGGTGCTGATGTGCGCCCACCACTCGGCGCTGTTCCGCTTCGAGGACGGCCTGTGCATCGAAGGCCCATGCCAGGGCGCGGCGCTGGACGCGCTGCCCCTGCGCGTGGAGGAAGGCTGCGTCTATGCGGGGGATCCGCAGGCGCGCTGAAGCACTGCGGCTCGTGGAGCGCGCGCCTGTCGGTTGCAGGCGTCCTTCACGGCTTGGCCGCGCTGCCGGGCTTGCCGCCCTCGGCGCCATGCTGCGAGACGAACAGGTTGCGGACGTGCTGCCAGGCATCGTCCAGATGGACCTTCATGCAGGCCTGCGCGGCCTCGACATCGCGCCGCGCCAGCGCGTCCAGGATGGGCTGGTGCGTGGCCGCCACCATTTCCGGGTCCTGGTACACGTTGTCGATCAACGAAATGATCATCCGCATCTCCGTTTGAGTGCTGGAGAACAGGCGCAACAGATAGGCGTTGCCCGAGAGTTCGCAGATCAGCGTGTGGAAACTCAGGTCCAGCTCGATGCGGCGGTGCTGCGGCGCGTCGGCGGCCTCGTCGATCATCAGGGCCAGCAGGTCTTTCAGCCGCGCCAGGCCGGCCGCATCCGCCTGCTGGCAGGCCGCCGCCACCGCGGTCAGTTCGAGGCTCAGGCGGACCTGGAACAGATCGTCGATCTCGCGCACCGACATCTCGCGCACGAAGAAACCGCGACGCGGCTTGGACACCAGGATGCCCTGGCGTTCCAGGCGGCGCGAGGCCTCGCGCACCGGGGCGCGGCTGATCGCCATCTGCCGCGCGATCTCGGCTTCCACCACGCGGCTGCCGGGGGGCAGGCGCCCCTGCACGATGGCCTGGGTCAGTCGGTCCTCGACCACGCCGACCAGGTCGGGAACGTTGACGGATTCGAAGGGGCGGTAGGCGTCGGAAGTCACGGGCATGGCGGATGTCGTCTCGGTCTGAGATGAGGAATTGCAGCAAGGCGTCAGCTATATAGCATCCCAGTTTTTGAAATCATATCCGTGTTACTGCTAACTGTCGACAGTTGACTATCGACGCATAATCCTTCGCATCCGGCCCGCCCCCGAGGCCGAGCTCAACCAAGGACGCATGAATGGTCACACCCCTCGACACCGCGCCACAGTCCATGAGCGAGGCGGAGTGGCGGACCCGCCAGGATCTCGCCGCGTGCTACCGGCTGACCGCCCATTTCGGCATGGACGACAGCATCTACACCCACATCTCCGCGCGCGTGCCGGGCGGGGAAGACGCATTCCTGATCAACCCCTACGGCCTCCTGTTCCGCGACATCACGCCGGAATCGCTGGTCAAGGTCGGCATGGACGGCCATGCGGTCGCGCCGAGCTCCTACGACGTGAACCCGGCGGGCTTCACCATCCACAGCGCCGTGCACATGGGCCGTCCCGAAGCGGGCTGCGTGTTGCACACCCACACCGTCGCCGGCGTGGCCGTGTCCTCCCTGGCCTGCGGCCTGCAGCCGGTGAACCAATGGGCGCTGCAGTTCTACAACCGTGTCGCCTACCACGACTACGAAGGCATCGCGCTGGACCTGGAAGAACGCGAGCGCCTGGTCGCGGACCTGGGGCAGCACAAGGCCATGATCCTGCGCAACCACGGCCTGCTCACCGTCGGCGCGACCGTCGCCGAGGCCTTTATCCTCATGCTCAACCTGGACCGCGCCTGCCGGGTCCAGCTGGCGATCCAGTCGACCGGCCAGGCGACCTACCCGGTCAGCCCGCAGGTCAGCGAGAAGACCGCGCGGCAATACGCCAGCGGCGACACCAATCGCCTGCCCGGCTCCACCGATCCCAGCGAACGCGAATGGCGCGCGCTGCTCAAGCTGGTGAATCCCCCGTCCAGCGCTCCCGCCGCGCCGCGCGCCTGAAGCGCCCGCCCCGGCCCCCCGCCTCCAGGAGAACCTCATGAATCGTCGCGACTTTCTGATCGCCAGCGCCGCCACGGCCGGATGGTGGAGCGGCAGCGCCGCCCTGCCCGCATGGGCCGCGGCCGCCCGCAACGGCGTGCTGAACATCGCCGTGCAGCCGGAACCGTCCGGCCTCATGCTGGGCATCATCCAGAACGGCCCCACCCAGATGATCGGGGGCCAAATCTACGAAGGCCTGCTGCGCTACGACGAGAAGCTGGAGCCCATGCCGGGCCTGGCGGCCTCCTGGACGGTGAACGACACGGCCACGGTGTACACCTTCAAGCTCAAGCAAGGCGTGCTGTGGCATGACGGCAAGCCCTTCGACGCGCACGACGTGGTGTTCAGCGTCGATCAGTTCCTGCGCAAGACCCACGCGCGCCTGCGCGCCGGCCTGGCCTTCGTGGACAGCATCAAGGCGCTGGACGACCATACGGTGGAATTCCGCCTGCCGCGCCCCTTCGCGCCCTTCCTCGGGCTGTTCGAGGTCGGCACCATGCCCATGGTGCCGCGCCATCTCTACGAAGGCACCGACTTCCAGACCAACCCGGCCAACAACACCCCCATCGGCACGGGCCCCTACAAGTTCAAGGAATGGCGCCGCGGCTCGTACATCCAGCTGGTGCGCAACGCGCAATACCACGAGCCCGCCGTGCCCAATGTGGAGACGCTGTACTTCCACGTGATCCCCGACGCGGCCTCGCGCTCGGCCGCCTTCGAATCCGGCAAGCTGGACGTGCTGCCCGGCGGCACCGTCGAGTACTTCGACATCGCGCGCCTGAAGGGCCTGCCCAATGTGGAGATCACCACCAAGGGCTGGGAGTTCTTCGGCCCCCATTCCTTCATGTGGCTGAACAATCGCAACCCGGTGCTGGCCGACCTGCGGGTGCGCCGCGCCATCATGTACGCGCTGGACCGCGAGGCCATGCGCAACGTGGCCTGGTACGGCTTCGGCAAGGTCGCCACCGGCCCGTTCAACAGCACCGTGCGCTACCACACCGACGAAGTGACCAAGTACCCGCGAGACCTGGCGCGCGCCAGGCAGCTGCTGAAAGAGGCCGGCTACAAGGGCCAGACCCTGCGCCTGCTGCCGCTGCCCTATGGCGAAACCTGGCAGCGCTTCGCCGAAATCGCGCGCCAGAACCTGGCCGAAGCCGGCATCAAGCTGGAAATGACCGCCACCGACGTGGCCGGCTGGAGCGAAAAGACCGCCAACTGGGACTACGACATCGCCTTCTGCTACCTCTATCAGTACGGCGACGCCGCGCTGGGCGTCGCCCGCAACTATCTCTCGTCGACGATCGCCAAGGGCTCGCCCTGGAACAACGTCGAGGGCTACAGCAATCCCAAGGTGGACGATCTGTTCGAGCGCGGCTCGCGCGAGGCGGATCCGGAAACGCGCCGGCGCCTGTACGAGGAAGTGCAGCGCGTGCTGGTGGACGACGTGCCCGTGGCCTGGTTGCTGGAATTGCAGTTCCCCACCCTGTATCGCAACAACATCAAGAACCTGATCAATTCAGGCATAGGCTTGAACGACAGCCTGGCACGCGCCACGCTGGCCTGAACACGGCCGTCCGTCCAGGGGGAACGCCATGAAGAAACTCGCCTACCTGATGCGTCGCGTGGCGCAGGGCCTGCTCGTGCTGGCCCTGATCGCGGTCATCAATTTCCTGCTCATCCGCGCCGCGCCCGGCGATCCCGCCACCGTCATGGCGGGCGAAGCCGGCGCAACGGACGAGGTCTTCATGGCGCAGCTGCGCGAGCGCTTCGGCCTCGACCAGCCCGTGCACCGGCAACTGGCGAATTATCTCGGGCATGCGGCGCGGCTGGACCTGGGCGACTCCTACCGCCAGCAACGGCCGGTGATGAGCCTGATCGCAGAGCGCCTGCCCGCCACGCTGCTGCTGACCATGACGGCCTTCGTCATCGCGTTGACCGCGGGCGTGGCGCTGGGCGCATGGACCAGCGCGCGCGCCGGGAGCTGGCTGGACAGCCTGGTGAGCACGCTGTCCATGCTGTTCTACGCCACGCCGCTGTTCTGGCTGGCGTTGATGGCGGTGCTGCTGTTCTCCGTCAAGCTGGAATGGTTGCCGGGGTTCGGCTTCGAGACCGTCGGCGCGGGCTACTCGGGCCTGGCGCGCGCGGCCGACATCGCGCGCCACCTGGCGCTGCCCGCGGCCACGCTGGCGCTTTTCTACATGGCGGTCTATGCGCGCATGACACGCACCTCCATGCTGGAAGTGGCGCAGATGGACTTCGTCAAGACCGCGCGCGCAAAGGGCCTGTCTCCCCGCCGCATCCAACGGCACCACATCCTGCGCAACGCGCTGCTGCCCGTCATCACCCTGGCCGGCATCCAGGCCGGCTCCATGGTGGGCGGCACGGTGCTGATCGAAACCGTCTTCGCCTGGCCCGGCATCGGCCGCCTGATGTTCGACGCGCTGGTACAGCGCGACTACAACCTGCTGCTGGGCACCTTCCTGATCACTGCCGCACTCGCCGTGGCGTTCAACATCGTCACCGACCTGCTCTATACGTTGGCCGACCCGAGGATAGAACTGCAATGAACAACGGATTCTGGCGGCGTTTCCGCCGCAACAAGGGCGCCCTCGCCGGCCTGGCCGTGATGACCGCGGTGCTGCTGCTGGCGCTGGCCGCGCCGCTGATCGCCGCGCACGATCCCTGGGCCATGGTGCAACGCCCGTTCCTGCGGCCGCTGGACATGGCCGGCCTGCCCTTCGGCACCGACACCATGGGCCGCGACATCGGGTCCGGCCTGGCCTACGGCGCGCGCGTCTCGCTGCTGATCGGCCTGATCTCGACGCTGGCCGGCCTGCTGATCGGCGTGTCGGTGGGCGCCCTGGCCGGCTATTACGGCGGCTGGATAGACAGCGGCCTGATGCGCTTCACCGAGTTGTTCCAGGCCATCCCCAGCTTTGCGCTGGCCATCGTGCTGGTGGCGATCTTCCAGCCCTCGGTCGGCTCCATCGTCACCGCCATCGCGCTGGTCTCCTGGCCGCCCGTGGCGCGCTTGGTCCGCGGGGAATTCCTGACGCTGCGCCACCGCGACTTCGTCCACGCCGCCCACCTCGCGGGCGAATCCAACCTGCGCATCATCGTCACCCAGATCCTGCCCAACGCGGCCGCGCCCATCGTGGTCATGGGCTCCTTGATGGTGGCCACCGCGATCCTGCTGGAGTCCAGCCTGAGCTTCATGGGCCTGGGCGATCCCAACGTCATGAGCTGGGGCTACATGATCGGCGCGGCCCGCACCGCCTTGCGCCAGGCCTGGTGGATCAGCCTGTTCCCCGGCGTGGCCATCCTGCTGACCGTGCTGGCGCTGAACCTGGTGGGCGAAGGCTTGAGCGACGGCCTGAACACCCGCCTGGACGCAAGGAGCCGCACATGACGCCGACGCCACCGCTGCTCGACATCCGCGGCCTGAGCATCCGGCTGCCCGCCGGCGCCGACCGCGCCCTCGCCGTCAAGGAAGCCAGCCTGTCCGTCGCCGCCGGCGAAACGCTGTGCATCGTGGGAGAAAGCGGTTCGGGAAAATCGATGATCGCCAACGCGGTCATGGGCCTGCTGCCGCAGCCCCTGGTGGCGCCCGTGGCCGGCGCCATCGCCTTCCAGGGCCAGGACCTGCTGGCGCTGCGGGAACCGCAATGGCGCGCCCTGCGCGGCAACCGCATCGGCATGATCTTCCAGGACCCCATGTCGGCGCTCAATCCCGTCATGCGCATCGGCGAACAGCTGGAGGAAGCGCTGGACGCGCACCTGGATCTCACGCCCGGCGACAAGCGCGCCCGCATCCTCGCGGCCCTGCGCGACGTGCGCCTGCCCGATCCCGAAGGCATCGCCGCCAGCTATCCCGGGCGGCTGTCCGGCGGACAGCGCCAGCGCGTCATGATCGCGTGCGCGCTGATGCTGGAACCGGCCCTGCTGATCGCCGACGAGCCGACCACCGCGCTGGACGTCACCACCCAGGCGCAGATCCTGGAGCTGATCCGCGACCTCCAGGCCAGGCAAGGCACGGCGGTGCTGTTCATCACGCACGATTTCGGCGTGGTGTCCCAGATCGCCGACCGCGTCGCCGTCATGCAGCTGGGCGAGATCGTCGAGGCCGGCGACGCCGCCGCAGTCCTCGGCAACCCGCAACACGACTACACCCGCAAGCTCATCTCCGCGATTCCGCACGGCATGCCGGCGGCTGGCTCGGCCGCCAACGCGCAGCCGCTGCTGCTGGACGTGCGCGACCTGCGCAAGACCTACTCGTCCGGCGGCGGACTGTTCCGGCGCGGACGCGAAACCGCGGCCATGCGCGGCATCAGCTTCACCCTTCAGCGCGGCGAAGTGCTGGGCCTGGTGGGCGAATCCGGCTCCGGAAAATCCACGCTGGGCCGCTGCATCGCGGGCCTGCTGGCGCCGGACGGCGGCCAGATTCTCTTCAACGGCCGGGAGCACGGCGCGCGACCGGCCCCGGGCCGCGTGCAGATGGTCTTCCAGGACCCGCAGGCTTCGCTCAACCCGCGCCATACCGTGGGCCGCTCGATCATGGCCGGCCCGCTGGCGCAAGGCATGGCGCCAGAACGCGCCCGCGAGCGCGCGGCGGAACTGCTGCATTTGGTGGGCCTGAACCCGGACGCCGCCGGCCGCTACCCGCACGAATTCTCCGGCGGTCAGCGCCAGCGCATCGGCATCGCGCGCGCGCTGGCCTCCGAACCCGAACTGATCGTGGCGGACGAGCCCGTCTCCGCGCTGGACGTGTCGGTGCAGGCCCAGGTGCTGGAACTGTTCGCCAGCGTGCGCAGGCAGTTCCACCTGAGCATGCTGTTCGTGACCCACGATCTGCGCGTGGCGGCGCAGATGTGCGACCGCATCGCCGTCATGCAGCAGGGCCGCATCATCGAATGCGGCTCCGCCGCGCAAGTCATCCGCGCCCCCAGCCAGGACTACACGCGAGCGCTGGTGCAAGCGGTGCCCGACTTCGCCAGCATCGTTTCCGGACGAGCGCGGCTCACGGGCCTCGCGCGACTGGAGGCCGCGGCATGAGCGCGCGCCTTCAACCCGCTCCGGCCGCGGACGCGCCGCCCTGCATCGCCCTGCTGAGCGGGGTGCTGGACATGCGCTATCTGGTGCCGGCCTTCCAGGCCCTGCGGCCCGACATCGAATGGCGCACCGCGGACGACCTGGGCGACCCGGCGGAAATCGACGCCGCGGTGTGCTGGCAGCCGCCGGCCGGCGTGCTGGGCAGGCTGCCCAACCTGCGCCTGATCCAATCGATAGGCGCCGGCGTGGATCACATCTACGCCGATCCCGCGGTCCCGCGCCACGTGCCGGTGTGCCGCGTGTCCGAGGCCGGCATGACCGCGGGCATGAGCACCTACGTCGCCTGGGCGGTGATCAATCATCACCGGCACTTTCCCGATTACGTGCGCAATTGCGCCGCAGGCATTTGGCGCGAAAGCCCCATCGTGGCGCCTTCGGAGCATCGCGTCGCCATCGCCGGGCTGGGCCGGCTGGGCCTGGCGGCGGCGCGCGCGCTATCCGCGCTGGGCTACCGCGTATCGGGCTGGAGCCGCACGCCCAAGCCCGATCTGCCCGCGGACATTACCGGGCATCACGGCGCCGACGGTCTGCCGGCCCTGCTGGCCGAGGCCGACACCCTGGTCTGTCTGCTGCCGCTGACGGACGAAACCCGCGGCTTTCTCGGCGCCGCCACCTTCGCGCAGCTCGCGCGCGGCGCCCACGTGGTCAATGCGGGCCGCGGCGAGCATCTGGATCCGGAGGCCCTGCTGGCCGCGCTGGACAGCGGCCAGCTGTCCTACGCCACACTGGACGCCACGCCACAGGAGCCGTTGCCGCCTGGACACGCGCTATGGCGTCACCCCAATGTGCTGGTCACGCCGCATATCGCCACGCGCACGCCAGCCGCGGCCATCGCCCGCCAAACGCTGGAGAACCTGAAAACGGTACTGGAGCGGCGGCGGCCCGATACTTGCGCCGACGCGACCTTGGGATACTGACCGGCCGACAGGCGGCGCATGTAAAAAACCCCCGGAAGCTGGATGTCAGTCCAGCTTCCGGGGGTTGTTTGACGGCTCGGCTCTCGCCGCGGCGGACGCGTTACTGCAAGGTTCGCGTGAAGACGAACTGGCCGTCCTGCCAATCCACCGGCACCACGTCGCGCGGGCCGAAGCGGCCTTCCAGGATCAGCCGCGCGACCGGGTTTTCGATCTGCTGCTGGATCGCGCGCTTCAAGGGGCGCGCGCCGAACACCGGATCGAAGCCGGAGCGGGCCAGTTCCGCCAGGGCGGGCTCGCTCACTTCGAGGCGCATCTCCTGCCGTTCCAGGCGCTCGCCCAGGCGGCGCAGCTGGATGCGGGCGATCGACTCGATGTGCTGCGCTTCCAGCCCGTGGAACACGACCACCTCGTCGATGCGGTTCAGGAACTCGGGCCGCAGCGTCTGCTTGAGCTCGTCCCAGACCACTTCCTTGATCACTTCGTACGGCTTGCCGGCCAGGCTCTGGATATGGTGCGAGCCCAGGTTGGAAGTCATCACGATGACCGTGTTGCGGAAGTCCACGGTGCGGCCCTGGCCGTCGGTCAGGCGGCCGTCGTCCAGCACCTGCAGCAGCACGTTGAAAACGTCCGGATGCGCTTTTTCGACTTCATCGAGCAGCACCACGCTGTACGGCTTGCGGCGCACGGCCTCGGTCAGGTAGCCGCCCTCTTCGTAGCCCACGTATCCCGGCGGCGCGCCGATCAGCCGCGCCACCGAATGCTTCTCCATGAATTCGCTCATGTCGATGCGGATCATGTGCTCTTCGGAGTCGAACAGGAACTCCGCCAACGCGCGCGTCAGCTCGGTCTTGCCCACGCCGGTGGGGCCCAGGAACAGGAAGGAACCGTAGGGACGCGACGGGTCCGCCAGCCCGGCGCGCGAACGCCGGATCGCATCGGAGACGAGACGCACGGCCTCGTCCTGGCCCACCACGCGGCGGTGCAGGAACTCTTCCATGTGCAGCAGCTTCTCGCGTTCGCCCTGCATCATCTTGGACACCGGAATGCCGGTGGCGCGCGACACGACTTCCGCGATTTCCTCGGCGCCGACACGGGTGCGCAAGAGGCGCGGACGCCCTTCGCCGCCCTCGGCTTCCTCGGCCGCTTCCGCGGCGCCCACTTCGGCCGCCTTCAGGCGCGCTTCCAGGTCGGGCAGCTTGCCGTACTGCAACTCGGCCAGCTTGTCGAACTGGCCCTTGCGCTGCAGGTCCGCCATTTCGGCGCGCACGCTGTCGATCTCTTCCTTGATGGCCTGGGTGCCCTGCACGGCGGCTTTTTCCGCCTTCCAGATTTCCTCGAAGTCGTTGTATTCGCGCTGGAGCTTTTCCAGTTCGTCCTCGATCACGCCCAGGCGGCGCTTGGAAGCGTCGTCGGTTTCCTTCTTGACGGCCTCGCGCTCGATTTTCAGCTGGATGATGCGGCGGTCCAGCTTGTCCATCACTTCCGGCTTGGAGTCGATCTCCATGCGGATGCGGGCGCCGGCCTCGTCGATCAGGTCGATGGCCTTGTCGGGCAGGAAGCGGTCGGTAATGTAGCGGTGCGACAACTCGGCCGCGGCCACGATGGCCGGGTCGGTGATCTCCACGCCGTGGTGGATTTCATAGCGTTCCTGCAGGCCGCGCAGAATGGCGATGGTGGACTCCACGTCGGGTTCGTCGACCAGCACTTTCTGGAAGCGGCGCTCCAGCGCGGCATCCTTCTCGATGTACTTGCGGTATTCGTCCAGCGTGGTGGCGCCGATGCAGTGCAGCTCGCCGCGCGCCAGCGCCGGCTTGAGCATGTTGCCCGCGTCCATCGCGCCTTCGGCCTTGCCCGCGCCCACCATGGTGTGCAGTTCGTCGATGAAGACGATGTTGCTGCCGTCGTCCTGGGCCAGCTCTTTGAGCACGGACTTCAGGCGTTCCTCGAATTCGCCGCGGAACTTGGCGCCGGCCAGCAGCGCGGCCAGGTCCAGCGACAGCACGCGCTTGCCGCGCAGGGTCTCGGGCACTTCGTCGTTGACGATGCGCTGCGCCAGGCCTTCGACGATGGCGGTCTTGCCCACGCCGGGTTCGCCGATCAGGACCGGGTTGTTCTTGGTGCGGCGCTGCAGGATCTGGATGGTGCGGCGGATTTCGTCGTCGCGGCCGATGACCGGGTCGAGCTTGCCCTGGCGGGCGCGCTCGGTCAGGTCCATGGTGTACTTGGCCAGGGCTTCGCGGTTGGATTCGCCTTCGGCGGCCGAGACGTTCTCGCCGCCGCGCACGGCGTCGATGGCGGCCTCAAGGGCCTTTTTCTGCAGGCCGGCCTCTTGCAGGATGCGGCCGGCCGGGCCCTTGTCGTCGGCCAGCGCCAAGAGGAACAGTTCGCTGGCGATATAGGTATCGCCGCGGCGCGCCGCTTCCTTGTCGGTGCGCGTGAGCACGCCCTGCAGGTCGCGGCTGACCTGGACGTTGTCTTCGCCCTGCACCTGCGGCAGGGACTTCATGGCGCTCTCGATGGCCGACGGCAACCGGTTGACCGCTACGCCGGCGCGCGCGAGCAGGCTGCCCGCGCCGCTGTCGGAATCCGAGAGCAGGGCGGAGAGCACGTGGACGGGCTCGATGTAGGGGTGATCGTTGCGGGCGGCCAGACTCTGAGCGTCGGCCAGGGCTTGCTGGAACTTGGTTGTCAGTTTGTCGAATCGCATAATGGTCATTTGGCTTGTTGGGGAGCCTGACCGATACGTGCCGGCGGGCTCGATAAGCTGAATATGCGGACGGATGGGAGAATTTCAACACCCTGCCCGCGCCATGGTTTTTTTCGACGTGCAGCAACAATCTGACTTATGAGCATATACGTTTTTGTCTACGGGACGCTACGCGCGGGCGAAATCAATGACCTGGCGCAAGCCGCCGCCCGGCGCCGGCTCCCCCCGGCCCGCTACGTCGGCCCGGCCAGCGTGCCCGGCCGCCTGGTGGATTTCGGCGACTGGCCGGGCCTGATCCCGGTCGCGGACGGCCGGCGCGTGCGGGGCGACGTTTTCGAGGTGGAGCCGGCGCTGATCGCCCTGATGGACGAAATCGAGGAATACGAGCCCGGAAAGCCGTGCTGCTTCGTGCGGCGCGAGGTCGCCGCGCGGCTGGAATTCCCCGGGGAAGGCCCGCCGGAGGGGCCGGAATCGGGCGGTTCGCTCACTTGCCAGTACTATCCCATTGATCCGGCGCTGCGCGGCGAGGCGGTGGACGTCGCCGCCGACGACTGGATCTGTTACCGGCGCGCGCGGCGGCTCCCGGGGTGCCCGTAAGACGCCCGTAGTAACAACGGACTACAATATCAGTTGTCTTCATGCTTTACACCCATTGCCGGCCCCGATCCGGGCAATGGGCACTATAAAGGTCATCGTATGCAAAAACGGGTTCCCGTTGCCCCTGATGCCGCCCACTGTTCCACATGCATGCTGGGCCATGTGTGCGTGCCCGTCGGCATGGCGGCCGCTGAAGTGGAAAAGCTGGACGAACTGGTCAAGGAGCGCGTGCGCCTTGAAAAAGGCAAACCGCTCTATTCGCTGAACCATCCGCTCGACGCGGTCTACAGCGTGCGTTTCGGCAGCCTCAAGACGCAGCTGGAAGACGCCACCGGCCAAATCCAGGTCACCGGCTTCCACCTGCCCGGCGAAATCGTCGGCATGGACGGCATGCTCGATGGCAAGCACGTTTCGACCGCCGTCGCCTTGGAAGATTCCGAAGTCTGCGTGATCCGCCTGGCCGACATCGACCGCGTGGCGACGCATCTGCCTGCCCTGCAGCAGCAGTTCCGCCGCCTGATGAGCCGCGAGATCAACCGCTCGCACCAGATGCTGGCCTCGCTGGGTTCCATGCGCTCCGAGCAGCGCCTGGCCGCGTTCCTGCTCAACCTGTCGCAGCGCTACGCCTCGCTGGGCTATTCGTCGACCGAATTCGTGCTGCGCATGAGCCGCGAAGAAATCGGCAACTATCTCGGCCTGACCCTCGAAACGGTCAGCCGGCTGTTCTCGCGCTTCGCGCGCGACGGCCTGATCAAGATCAACCAGCGCGAAGTGCGCATCCTGGACCTGCCCGCGCTCAAGCAGCTGCTGGGCCAAGAAGGCTGCTGATCGTCCGCCGCGCCATGCGCCGCGCGCCCGTTCTCCCCATGCGCCAGGCGCGGCGCGGCCTGGCCGTCGGCGCGGCGCGCGGCCTGTCCGCCATGCTCGTCCTGGCTGCCGGGCTGGCTCCCTTGGCGGCGCAAGCCCAGACTCCCCTGCCCGACCCCTACGATTACGACGAAACCGTGCCCGCGCCCAAGCGCGCGGTGCCGCTGCGCTGGCAGACCGTGGAGCTGGGCAAGCCCGGCCATCGCTACAAGATGCCGGTCTACGCCAACCGCAAGCTGGGCAGCGACGATCTGCGCGACATCAAGCACGTCATCGTCGTCATCCACGGCGTCAAGCGCGACGCCGACCGCTATTACGAAACCATCGACGAACTGCTGGCGCGCAACCCCCAGCGGGCGCGCGACACGCTGATCCTGGCGCCGCGCTATTCGGGCTCCATCGACTCGGGCTTCGGCGGCATGGCGGCCTGGCGCAAGGCCAGCTGGGAAGATGGCGAAGACAGCGTGCAGGCCGCCGGGCGGCCGGCGCCGGTCAGCGCCTTCCAGGTGCTCGACGACCTCCTGCGCAGCCTCGACGACCGCAAGCGCCTGCCGGCCCTGGCGGGCATCGTGCTGGCCGGGCATTCGGCCGGCGCGCAGCTGGTGCAGCGCTACGCGGTGCTGAACAACGTCGACGGCCCGCTGCGGCGCGACGGGCTGACGCTGCGTTACGTCGTCGCCAATCCCTCGTCCTACCTGTACCTGACGAACGAGCGGCCGCGCGCCGACGGCAAGGGCTACGCGCCCTACGAGCGCGGCATCTGCCCGACCTACAACCAGTACAAGTACGGCACGGACAAGCTGCCGTCCTACGCGCGCGAGACCGACGAATCCCGGCTCTTCGTGCGCTATGCGGCGCGCGACGTCACCTACCTGCTGGGCGGCGCCGACAACAACCCCGAACACCGCCTGCTGGACAAGACCTGCGGGGCGGAAGCGCAGGGAGCGACGCGGCTGGCCCGCGGCACGGGCTACGCGCAATACGAATACGTGCTGGCCGGCCGCGGCGCCAAGCCCGTGCCGCTGCACCGGCACGCCTACGAGGTGTCGGGCGTCGGGCACGACAACAAAGGCATGTTCGGCTCGGTCTGCGGCACGCGCGCGCTGCTGGGCGAGGACGCCCGGGCCGCCGACGGCGCGGCGCCTTGCGAGGCCATCAAGCCGCGCGGCAAGTAAGCCCTGGCGCCCGCCTCCGGACGCCGTCCGCTGACAAAAAGCTGAAGCCGGAACCTCCGTCCGGCGCGTGCATTTCCGCGCCGGCAGGCGCACCATATTGCTTAGCGTGATCCATCCGCGGCGGCCTGTCTCGCCCTGGCGGCGCAGCCTTCCCTGGCCGCGGTCGCGTGTCCGGCGCCCCGACAGACGCAGCTGGAGGACAGACATGACGCAAGCGTATCTCGACATGCCCGACGCAAAACGCCGCATCAAGGCGATCTTCGTCGGATCCATGGGCAACCTGGTGGAGTGGTATGACTTCTACGCCTATACCGCCTTCGCGCTCTACTTCGCCCCCGCCTTCTTCCCTTCCCACGATCCCGTCGTGCAGCAGCTGAACGCCGCCACGCTGTTCGCGGCCGGGTTCATCGTGCGCCCGCTGGGCGGCTGGCTGTTCGGCCACCTCGCGGACCGGCACGGGCGGCGCCTGTCGCTGATGGTGTCGGTGGGGATGATGTGCGTGGGGTCGCTGATCATCGCCGTCACGCCGACCTACGCCACCATCGGCCTGGCCGCGCCGGCCCTGCTGGCGCTGGCGCGCGTGGTCGAAGGACTGAGCCTGGGCGGGGAATACGGCGCCAGCGCCACCTACCTGACCGAGATCGCGGATCCCGACCACCGCGGCTTCTATTCCAGCTTCCAGTACGTCACCCTGATCGGCGGCCAGCTCTGCGCGATCCTGGTGCTGCTGCTGTTGCAGAACGTATTCCTCACGCACGAGCAGCTCCTGCAATGGGGCTGGCGCATTCCCTTCGTGATCGGCGCCATGCTCGCCATCATCACCGCGGTGATGCGCCGGGACATGCCCGAGACCGACTCCTACAAGGAAGCCAGCAAGATGGCCAAGCCGCAGACCAGCTCGCTGCGCGGCCTGCTGAAGTACCCGCGCGAGGTGGCGATCGTGGTGGGCCTGACCGCCGGCGGCACCGCGGCCTTCTACACCTTCACGACCTACATGCAGACCTTCGTGCGGCAGACCTCGGGCTTCACCGACATCGTCACCACCTACATCATCGCGGGCTCGCTGATCTTCGCGCTGATCCTGCAACCGGTGTACGGCGCGCTGTCCGACCGCATCGGGCGCAAGCCCCTGCTGATCTTCTTCGGCGTGGCCGGCGCGGCGCTCACCGTGCCCATCCTGATGACGCTGTCGCACACCCGCTCGCCCTTCATGGCCTTCCTGCTGATCTGCGGCGCGTGGGTCTTCACGGCGGGCTATACGTCCATCAACGCGGTGGTGAAGGCCGAGCTGTTCCCCACCAACGTGCGCGCCACCGGCGTCGCCGTGCCCTACGCCGTGACGGTATCGATCTTCGGCGGCACGGCGCCGGCCATCGCCCTGTTCTTCAAGCAGCAGGGGCACGAGGAGTGGTTCTACTACTACCTCGCGGGCATCATCTTCCTGTCGCTGCTGGTGTATGCCAGCATGCGCGACACCAAGCACGCGTCCGCCATGCACCGTCACGCCTGACTTCTTATCGCGCCAACTTTGTTGCTTGACAAGCCCGCCGCTTCGGCATAATACTTAACCTCATGGTTAAGTTTAAAGACGACATGCTCGACGCCATCTTCTCGGCCCTGGCCGACGGCACGCGGCGCCGGGTGCTGGCCGATCTGGAACAAGGCGCGGCCTCGGTCAGCGAGCTGGCCCGGCCGCACGCCATGTCCCTGCCCGCGTTCATGAAGCATCTGCGCGTGCTGGAAGACGCCGGCCTGATCGCCCGCGCCAAGGACGGCAGGGTCGTGAACTGCACGCTATCGCCCGACCCCATGCGCGCGGCCTCCGATTGGCTGGCCCGCTACGAGAAGTTCTGGAACGGGCAACTGGATTCGCTGGCGCGGTACCTGTACCACGAGGAAGAGGTCCACCCATGGAAAACCGAATCACCCGACACGAAGCCCCCCCCATCGAGCTCCGGCTCCGACGACGCTTCGACGCCCCCGTCGAACGCGTCTGGCGCGCCTGGACGGACCCGCAAGCGCTGATGCGCTGGTTCGGCCCCGCCGAGACCCGGCGGGTGCTGGTGGCCGAGACCGACGTGCGCGTGGGCGGCGCCTACCAGGTGGGCTTCTCCACCGACGACGGCCGGGAGCATCACGCCAGCGGCCATTACCGCGAGGTGGAGCCGCAGCGCCGGCTGGTCTTCACCTGGGCCTGGCGCGATACCCCCGCCGAGGTCTCCCTGATCACCCTGGAATTCAGCCCTGCGGGCGGCGGCACCGAGCTCGCCTTCCTGCAGACCCCGTTCGTCGACCAGGCCATCCGCGACAGCCACGAGCATGGCTGGTCCGGCGCGCTGGACCGGCTGGCGGGCCACCTGGCGGAGGCGGCCTGAAGGCCCTCTCCGCCCCTACCGGGCCGCCCGGCCCGCCCCGAGGAGCCGCAGATGCAAATCGATCATCCCGTCGTATCCCGAGCGCAATGGGACGCCGCGCGCGCCGCGTTCCTGCAACGCGAAAAAGACCTGACCCGGGCCCAGGACGCGCTGACGCGCGACCGCCAGGCCCTGCCCTGGGTCAGAATCGACAAGCCCTACCGGTTCGAGGGCCCGCGCGGCCCCGCGGACCTGGCCGCGCTGTTCCAGGGCCGGCGCCAGCTCATCGTCTACCACTTCATGTTCGGCCCCGACTGGGAGGAAGGCTGCGTGGGGTGCTCGTTCCTGGCCGACCACATGGAAGGCGCCCTCATGCACCTGCGCCAGCACGACGTGACGGTAGCCGCCGTCTCGCGCGCGCCCTACGCCAGGCTGGACGCGTTCAAGCGGCGCATGGGCTGGCGCTTCGACTGGTATTCGTCCGAGGGCTGCGATTTCAACTTCGACCTGCAGGCCTCGGTGCCCAAGGCGGACGGCGACGTCGAGGAGCGCTCCGGCGCCAGCGCCTTCTTCCACGATCCGGACGGCGAGATCTTCCACACCTATTCCGCCTTCGAGCGCGGCGTGGAGCGCCTGGCGGGCGCCTACAACTACCTGGACCTGGCGCCGCTGGGCCGCAACGAAAACGGCCCGCACTTCAACCTGGGCGATTGGGTCCGCCACCATGACCGCTACGACGACGCCAAGCCGGCCTGCCACGCCTGCGGTTGAAGCCGGCGCGCTATCCCATGCCGGCCCCGCCGGCCTGTGGCTGGCGTGCATGGCCGCGATGGCGGCGGGCTTGTGGATAGACACGCTGCGCACCCCGGCCGCCCTGCTGGCCAGCGAATGCGCGGCGCCGGGCAGCCTGGCGGAGATGGCGTGGCGGCATGCGCGGCTGATGCCGGCCAGCAGCATCGCCATGCTGGCCGCGGCGCTGGCCCCGTGGCCGGGCGCGCCCGCGCTCGGCGCGCGGCTGGCCTGCCTGGTGGCGATGGGCATCGGGATGGTGGCGGGCGCCCAGCTGGGCATGGCCCTGGCCTTGCCGCTAGGCGTGGCGCCCTTTGCCGGGCTGGCGGCGGGGATGGCGGCCGGCATGGCCGCCGCCCTGGCGGCCGTGGGCGCGCCCTGAGGGCCGCCGGCGCCGCCTGGCGCGCCCGCGTTAGCGCCGCGCCCCGGTCAACGGCCGTGGCGCGGGCGCCGGCGCGGCGGCCTCGATCGGCGCGGCCAGCGGCGCCTGGATTTCCAGCGCGGACACGGGCTGCGCCACGCAGGGCAGGATCCAGCCCTCTTCCTTCTCGTCGCGCGACAGGCCGGGCCATTCGATGCCGTAGACGACCTCTCCTTCCAGCATCAGGCACATGCAGGCGCGGCAGGTGCCGTTGCGGCAAGAGCTAGGCAGCTTGATGCCCGCCGCCTGCGCCGCCAGCAGCACGGACGTGCCGGCCGGCGCGTCGAAGCGCAGGCCGGCAGGCTGCACGAGAACCGGATACGACGCGGACATGGCAGGCAGGTTCGCGCGCCTCAGCCGGCGTTGTCCTGCCAGTCCAGCTGCCAGGCGCCGGACAGCACGTTCTGCATCCACAGCACGCAGGTCAGGGTCTTGGCGTCGGTGACTTCGCCCTTGCGGCAGGCCTCGACCAGCTCTTCGGGCCGGGCGCTGGCCACGTCCAGGAACTCGTCCTGGTCCAGCTGGCGGGGGCCGGCGCGCAGGCCGCGCGCGAAGAAGATATGGATGATTTCCGTGGAGTAGGCGATGGCCAGGTGCAGCGCGCCGGCGTGCGCCCACTGGGCGGCCGTGTAGCCGGTTTCTTCCAGCAGTTCGCGCTTGCCGCAGACCAGGGGATCTTCGCCCGGATCGAGCTTGCCCGCCGGAAACTCCGTCATGACGCGGCCGATGGGATAGCGGTACTGGCGTTCGAGCAGGACACGCCCGTCGTCGAGCAGCGGAATCACGACCACCGCGCCGGGATGCAGGACGTATTCGCGTATCGCGGTATTGCCGTTGGGCAGGCTCACCGTGTCGCGGCGGATCTTCAGGAAGCTGCCCTCGTAGGGCGCCTCGCTGGCGACCAGTTTTTCGACGAGATGGGAATCGGAATTGGCGGTCATGAGGGTTTCCAGGGCCGGACGGAGCGCGCGGGCGGCGGGGGCCCGCCAGAAGCCATGCAGCTTACCATCGCCGCCATGACACTTCAGCCGAACTTGCGCAGGGCGTCCAGCGCCAGCCCGGCGCCGATGCTGCCGAACAGATCGCCTTCCACGCTGCGCGCCGTCGGCACCAGCGCCGATACCGACTCGCGCAGGCGCGGCACCCGGCTGGAGCCGCCGGTGAAGAACACGGTGTCCACGTCCGCCGTCGCCACGCCGGCGTCGCGCAGCAGCGCGCCCACGGTGGTCTCGACCTTCTCGATCAGGCGGCCCACGCAGGCGTCGAACGACGGCCGCGTGACCTCCACGCCCAGCTCCGGCGCGATGCGGGACAGGTCGATCCGCGCCGCGGGCGTCTCCGACAGGGCGATCTTCGCCTCTTCCACCTGCACCGCCACCCAATGGCCCGCGCGCTGCTTGACCAGGTTGAGCAGCAGGTCGATCTTTTCGCGGTCGCCGGCCTCGGCGCGGATGAACGCAAAGTGCTCGGCCGCCTTGCGGGTATAGGCCTGGTTGATGGTGTGCCAGCAGGCCAGGTTGCCGTATTGCGTGGAGGGCACGTCCTTGCCGCTGCGCAACTGGCTGCCCAGCCCGAGCAGCGGCATCACGTGCCCCAGGCTGAGCTGCTTGTCGAAATCCACGCCGCCGATGTGGACCCCGCCGTAGGCCAGGATGTCGTCGCGCCGGTCGGCCTTGCCGGCCCGCCCGGGCCCCAGGCGGATCAGCGAAAAGTCCGAGGTGCCGCCGCCGATGTCGATGACCAGCACCAGTTCTTCGCGGTCGATCTGCGATTCATAGTCGAAGGCCGCGGCCAGCGGCTCGAACTGGAATTCGATGTCGGTGAAGCCGACGCTGCGAGCGATCTCGCCCAGCGTGTCCTGCGCCAACTGGTCGGCGGCGGGATTGTCGTCCACGAAGAACACCGGCCGGCCCAGCACCGCGCGCGTGAAGCCGCGGCCCGCCGCCGCTTCGGCGCGCTGTTTCAGCTCGGCGATGAAGCGCGTCAGCAGGACCCGGAACGGAATCGAGCGTCCCTGGACTTCGGTCGAGCCCTCGATGAGCGAACTGCCCAGCAGGCTCTTCATCGACCGCATCAGGCGGCCGTCATAGCCCGCCAGGTAGTCGGAGATGGCGGCGCGGCCGTAGCTGACCTCGGCGTCCTCGTCGTGGAAGAAAATGGCCGAAGGCAAGGTGGGCTTGCCGTCCTCCAGGGCGAGGAGCGCGGGCTGGCCGGCGCGGCTCCAGCCGACGGTGGAGTTGGACGTGCCGAAGTCGACGCCGCATGCGGTGGAAATCATGGAAAACTCTGGGACTGAAAGCAAAACGGCGCACAAGTGTACTCGCTGCGCCTGTCATGGTCCCAGGAAGCCTTACCCGCCCGCCCGCGCCGCCGGGCGCGCGAGCGCCCGCGCGGTGAACGCCAAGGTCAGCGCGGCCACCGCCAGCCCGGCCGCGAAGCCCCCGGCGTAGCCCGCGTAGGCCGCCAGGCCCGTCATCATCGACGAGGTCAGGATCTCGCCGAGATCGCGCGCGCTCTGGACCGCGGTCATGTCGGTTCCGGCCTGGGCGCCCTGGCGCGCGAAGCGCATGGCCAGCGTCATCAACGCGACCGACGCCGCCCCCGCCCCGAACGAGCCCAGCGCCTGCGCGCCGTAGGCCATGTCCGCCCGCGGCGGCGCCCAGCCCGCGGCCTGCGCCAGCCAGCCCAGCGCCGCCGCGCCCGACGCCGCGAGGCCCAGCGCCAGCGCCCGCCGCGCGCCCAGCCTGCCGATCAGCCACGCGCCCCCGCCGCAGCCCAGCAGCACGGTAACGACGCCGCCTGCCATGCCGATGCGGCCCACGTCTTCCACCGGCCAGCCCGCGTCCACCAGGAACAGCTTGGACAAGCCATAGCCGGCCACGGCCGTCATGGCCGACAGGAACGCCGCCACCGCCAGCGCCCAGGCGCCGGGCCGGCGAATGAATCCGGCCAGCGTGGCCTTCGGCCGCGCCGCCACCGGGCCGGCCTCCGTTTCCCGCCAGGTCGCGGCCAGCGCCAGGCTGAACGCCACCGCGGCGGCCAGCACGGCGACCGCCGCCGTCTGGCCGAGATAGCCCGCCATGATCAGGCAGCCCGGGCCGCCGAAGAAGAAGCCCATCATGGTGCCGCCCACCTGCGCCGCGTTGGCGCGCGCCAGGGCCTGGCCCTCGAAACGCTCCGCGGTCAGCCCGTCGGTGGCGATGTCCTGCGTGGCGCTGGCCAGCGACGCCGCCGCCATCAGGGCCACCACCCAGGCGGCGCTGGCCGAGGAAATCCCCAGCGCCGCCACGCCCGCCAGGCAGGCCAGCACCACCGCCTGCAGCGGCACGATCCAGCTGCGGCGCCGCCCCAGGGCCGGGTTCCAATGATTGTCCACCAGCGTCGCCCACAGGAACTTCAGGACCCACGGCAGCCCCACCAGCGGCAGCCACGCCAGCGCGCGCAGGTCCGCGCCGTCGCGGCGCAGCAGCGTGGGCAGGGCTTCCATCGCGACGCCCAGGGGAATGCCCTGCGAAAAATACAAGGCGGCCACCATCAGGAAGACGCGTCCGTTCTGCTTGCCGGTCATGTTCAAGGTTTCCGTTGCGGTTGCGCCGCGGCGCGGCGGTGTTCGCTGCCATGGCCCGGCGTCACGAACAGGATCTTGCCGGGACAGGCGATGTGCAGCCGGTGCCACACGCCGCGCGGCACCACCGCGCAGCGGCGGCTGTCCAGCAGCACGTCGGTCTCGGCACCGCCCTCGCCGGCCAGCGTCAGCACCACGCGGCCTTCCAGCACGCACAGCATCTCCTCGCCGGCCGGATGGCGCTCCCACACGTCGCCGTGCACGTCGGCGTCGCAGGCCACGGCCTTGACGCCGACCAGCCAACCTTCGTCTGGAGACAGGCGGCGCTGCCTGCCGACGTCGCGCAGGGCGCCGTCGTTGCCCAGCGCCATGAAGTGATCGAGCCAGTCGAAGACCGGCGGTACGGGATGGGCCTGAGCCGTCATCGGGAAACCTCCTTGTTGCGGTCATGGCGGGCGGCGCGCGCGGCGCCGCCCGCGCGGTTCAGTATTGGGCGCGCAGCGTCAGCATGACGTTGCGGGGTTCGCCGTAGCGGTTGTTCCAGGACGTGCCCGACAGGCTCTGGTAGTAGCGGCGGTCGAACACGTTGTTCAGGTTCAGGGACGCCGTCAGATGCTTGTCCAGCCGGTACGCCATGCGCAGGTCCACCAGCGTGTAGCCGCCCTGGCGCAGCGTGACGGGCCCCGAGACGGTCGAGTACCCCGACTGCATCTGCACGCCGCCGCCCACGCTCAGCCGCCGCTCCATGGCGGGCAGCGCGTAGTTCGTCCACAGGCGGAAAATATGCTTGGGCGTGAAGCTGGCGAACGGCTGGCCGTTGGAGACGGAATCGGACAGGTACTTGCTGGTGTTGAACGTGTAGCCCGCGGCCACCGTCCAGTAGGGCGTGACCTGGCCGCTGGCCTCGGCCTCGAAGCCGCGGCTGCGGACCTCGCCGCCCGACACGTAGTAGCAGTTGTTGCCCACGCAAGGCCAATCCGGATCCTGCTGCGCGCGGTTCTTCTGCTGGATCTGGAACACCGCCAGCGACACGTTCAGCGCGCCGTCGGCCAGCGCGCCCTTCACGCCCGCCTCGTAGTTGGTGCCCGTGACCGGGTCCAGCGGCTTGCCTTCGCGGGTCAGCTGGCTTTGCGGCTGGAACACCTGCGCATAGCTGCCGTAGAGCGACCACTGCCGGTCCAGGTCGACGATCAGCCCGCCGTAGGGCGTGAATTCGGGATCGATATCCTGGCGCGCGCCCGGAGCGCTCTGGTTCCACCAGCTCATGCGGCCGCCCAGCACCAGGGTCACCGGATCGGCCAGCGAAAAGCGGCCCATGGCGTAGACGCCCTGCTGCTTCAGGCGCGTTTCACCGGGCGAGGTGTAAGGCCCCACGCCGGGCTCGGGCACGCTGTGCGGATCCCAGTCGAAGACGTTCACCGGCACGTTCAGCGCCGGCGTGAGCATGCCGGTGTACTGCTCGGACGTGGTGCGCTGCGCATTGCCGCCCAGCAGCAGCTCATGGCGCCGGCCGAACCACTGCACCGGCCCGCTCACGTAGGCATCCACGCTGGCCTGCGTGTTGTCGAACTTGTACGCGCCGCCCATCAGCCGCGAACCCAGGCCGGTCTCGCGGTCGATCGCGCCGTACGCGCCCGCGTACTTCAGGTTGCTGTCGGCCGTCAGGTAGTTGGCGCTGATCTTGGCCGTCCAGCCGTCGCCGAAGCCGTGCTCCAGGTCGGCGAACACCCGCGTGGTGTCCCAGTTGAAGCGGTCCCAGGCCGCGTCCAGGTAGGTCGAGCGCGACAGGCCGATATCGCCGCCGTCCTTGTAGCGCGGCACGCCCGCCATGTTGGTGGTGGACCGGATGCGCTGGTATTGCAGCCCGGCCGACAGCACCGTGCGCGGCCCCAGGTCCACTTCTCCGATGCCGTAGAACAGGGCCGACTGCTGGTCCGCGACGTCGTAGAAATAGCCGCGGTCCTCGACCGCGCCGACGATGCGCCCGCGCACGCTGCCGCTGGCGTTCAGCGGGCCGCCCAGGTCCGCTTCGGCGCGGTAGCGGTCCCAACTGCCCGCGCTGACCGTGCCGTTGAACGCGAATTCCCGCTGCGGCCGCTTGCGCACCAGGTTCACGGTCGCGGCGGGGTTGCCCGCGCCGTGCAGCAGGCCGTTGGCGCCGCGCAGGATCTCCACGCGCTCGTAGACCGCCATGTCCTGGGGCGAAGCCGCCATATTGCCCATCAGCACCGGCACGCCGTCCTGCTCGAACGAATCCACCTTGAATCCGCGCGCGTAGTACGCCGTGGTCAGCAGCTGGTAGGGCTGCACCGTAATGCCGGTGGCGTGCTGCATGACGTCGTCCAGGCTTTGCAGGTTCTGCTCCCGCATCCGCTCCAGCCCGATCACCGTGACCGACTGCGGGATCTCGCGCACCGACAGCGGCAGCTTGCCCAAGGTCGCGGTGTCCGGCGCCACGCCCGCTCCGCTGACCGTTACCGCCGGCAGCGATTGCGCCTCCTGCTCCTGCGCCTGGGCCGGCGCGGCCGCCACCGCCAGCCACAAGGGCCATTGCAACGCCCGCGCCGCCTTGCGGCGGGCCTGGCCCGCCCCCGTCTTCGACTCTTTCCGCACTGCTATCCCTCTTTATCCGTTACTGAGAATTATTCTCAAATAATTCTAGAGAGGAAGGGAAGCGCGCACTGGCGATCGCGGAAGTCTTGCTGGCGATTGCGGAAGTTTCGCGGAGGCGCCGGAGTCAGCCGCGCGGCGCGATGCTGCTGGGCAGCGCGCCGTAGCGGCGCTGGAAGGCCTTGGTGAAGTGGGAGTCGGTATAGCCGCAGGCGTAGGCCGCCTCCGACACCGAGAGCGCGCCCGCGGCCAGCAGCGCGTGCGCCTGCTCCATCCGGCATTCGCGCACATAGGCGTAGACGCTCATGCCGAACAGCTTGCGAAAGCCCGTCGTGAGCTTGTTGACGTTGATGCCCGCCTGCCGCGCCAGTTCCGGCAGCGAGGGCGGATCCTGCAGGTTCGCGGCGACCCTTTCGCGCGCGTGATGCAGGCGCTCGACATCGCCGCGCGCCAGGCCGTGGGCGGGCTCGTCCGGCGCCGCCGGCCGCAGCGCGCCGAATGCCAGCGCCGTCAGTTCCAGCGCCTTGCCCGACAGGTACATGCGTTTGAGCGCCCCCTGCACCGGGCAGGCCAGCATCTGGTTGCCCAGGGCCTGGATGGCGGGCGCCACCCGCAGGTTGGCTTCCGCATAGGGCTGCCCGGCGGCCGGCGCGCGCAGCAGCGCGGCCAATTGCGCCGGCTCCATGGAGAGCGCGTCCCGCAGGTTCTCCAGGCCGGTGCGCAAGGACACGAACCGCAAGGCCTTGTGCGCGCCGAACTCGTGTTCCATGCCCATCGCGTCCTGGCACAGGCTCAGGTGCAGCGAGGGCCCGCTCACGCGCCTGGCCGGGGCGCCGCGCACGCTATAGCGCAGCTCGCCGTCCAGCACCAGCACCAGCTTCAGCCCGGGTTCCAGGCGCTCGTGCACCCGCTCGTCGCGGCCGAAGCGCAGCGTGCCGCCGGCCAGCGACATCGCGGGCGTGGCGGCCGATACGGTCCAATCGGGTTCGGGGCGGGTGGCGGTCACGGCAGCGGTTCCCCGCTATGTTGATGAGATTGAATATTATTACCGTTTGACCGAAACGGAAAGCCGGCCGCCCGCCAGCGGCCCCGGGGCTTCCCTACTGCTGCTGGCGGCGCTGCTCCAGTTCCTTCAGGCATTGCGCCACGCCTGCCTGCATCTGCGCGTTCGATACCGCGGCGCGGTCCGACACTTCGCGGCAACGCGCGTATTCGGCCTGGCTTTCCGGCGTATCGCGGACGATCGCCGGCGCGGCGTTGGGATCGGGCGTGACCGTCATGCGCAGCGTCGAGGGCGGCGAGAGGCTGCCGTCCTTGGAGCGCGCGCTGGGGTATTGGTATTCCTGCGTGACGGGCGCGGCATTCTGCGCTTGCGCGACGCCGGCCGCGCACAGCGCGGCCAGCAGGAACGCGGAGACGCGGAGCTTCTTCATCGCCGGGCCGCCCCAGGATGAAAAGCCCTCTTCGGAGGGGCGGTCAGTCCGCATCGCGGGCGCAGCGTGGGGGGTATTCGTCATGGCAACCTCTCTTCGATGAACCGGCGCGCCGAAGCCTGCGGCCGATGGCCCGGCCTGACACGCGACGCAATATCGTATCCCTGCCCGCCGCGGCGCGACGCTACACAAGCCTCTACAGTTGTTTCCTGGAGTTTCGCGCCCGGGCGTTACCTGGTTCGCTTCAGGGCGAGATTCAGGAGCGGCTTCAGGGCTTGCCGACCGATTTGCCGGCGGGCTTGCCCGGCGACTTGTCCGAAGGCTTGCCGGCGGACTGGCGCAGCGGCGCCAGCAGCGACGACAGGCCGTTGTGGTCCAGTTCGTGCATCAGCGCCAGCAGCCGCCCCAGTTCACCGGGCGGAAAGCCCTTGCGGGCGAACCACGCGAGGTACGGCCCGGGCAGGTCGGCGATCAGGCGGCCCTGGTACTTGCCGAAAGGCATGGCGCGCGTGACCAGCAGGGACAGCAGTTCGGGATCCATGCCGTTCACCGCTCCGCCGCGCCGAAGACGATATCGGCGGCGGGAATGGCGGCGATCTTCACGCCGAAACTGGAAATCGAGGACAAGGTCGCGTTGTGGTGGGCGCGGATTTGCGCGCCCGCGGCATGCGGCTTGTCCTGGGTGGTGTGGGCGTCGGCCGCCAGCACCACGGAATGGCCCAGCGCCGCCGCGCGGCGCACGGTGGTGTCCACGCAGAACTCGGTTGCGTAGCCGCACACCACCAGCCGCGACACGCCGGCCTCTTCCAGCACCTGGCCCAACGTGGTGCGCAGGAAGGAATCGGGCGTGGTCTTGCGCACGCGGATGTCGTCCGGCAGCGGGCGCAGGCGCGTGTCCAGTTCCCAACCGGGCGCGCCGTGGGCCAGGCCGCTGCCCGGGCTTTCGTGCTGGACATAGATGACCGGCACCCCGGCCTCGCGGGCCCGGTCGGTCAGCGTGTTGATGCGCTCCAGCACGTCGGCGGCATCCGCGGGCGGCGGAGAGTTTTCGAACAGCGCGCGCTGCACGTCGATCACGATCAAGGCGGATTCCATGGTATTTCCGGAGTGGCTAGTGCCGCCCAGTCTACCGCCAAACCGGGCGCCTTTCCGTCTGATTCAGCCGCACTCCGCGCCCACCGTTTCCGGCGGCCAGGTGCGGGCGTACATCCAGAAATGGCGCGGTTCGCCGCGCACCACCCGGTACGCATGCAGCAGGCCTTCGCGGCGAAAACCGCAGCGTTCCAGCACCCCCGCCGAGGCGGCGTTCGACTCCAGCACCGTGGCCTGGATGCGCGCGAAGCCCAGCGTATGGAGCGCCCAGCCGGTCAAGGCCGCGCACGCCTGCGTGGCCAGGCCCTGGCGCCAGCGCGCCGGCGCGATGTCGTAGGCGATCTCGGCGCGGCGTTGCGGCAGCGCGATCTCGTTCAGGCCCACGGTGCCGACCAGCCGGTCATCCGGGCCGACGATGGCGAGCCGCATGCTGTGCGAACGGCCGGGCTGCGCGTAGGCCTGGATCAGATCGGCCAGGGCGCCCTCCCCGTCCAGCCGCCAGCTGGTGTGGCGCGTCACCGCCTCGTCGCGCAGGTATGCGTACCAGTCGGCGGCATCCTCGGCGCGCATGGCGCGCAGGCGCATGCCCGGCGCGCCCAGGGCGGGATAGTCGCGGGGCCAGTCGGCGAAGGCGGGCACCATCGCGGCTCAATCCGCGCGGACGATGCGGGGTTCGCACGTCACCGGGAAATTCACCGAATTGGCGATGAAGCAGAAATGGTGCGCCCGGTCGTGCAGCGCCGCGGCCAGCGCCGCGTCGTCGCCGGCGGCGATGGTCACCACGGGCCGCAGCGTGACCCGGGAAAATGCCCCGCCGCGCTCGCGGTCCTCGACCATCACGCCTTCGGCCTCGTCGCGATAGGCCGCCACGGTCACGCCTTCGACCGAGCAGAAATGCAAATACCACAGCTTGTGGCACGCCGCCAGCGACGCCACCAGCATGTCCTCGGGATTCCAGCGCGCCGGATCGCCGCGGAACGCCGGGTCGGACGAACCCGGCACGTCGGGCTTGCCCTCGGCCTGGATCAGGTGATCGCGGGAATACGCCTTGTAGCTGGAAGTGCCGGTGCCGGTATTGCCGGTCCAGTCCACCGTGACGTGGTAGCGATGTTCGCCATTCATGGGAATCGTCCTATTCTGGTGTCATGCCGCCGAGCGCGCCGGCCAGGGAAGACGCCAAGCGTAGCGCATGCGCGCGGGCGGAAGAAGCGCCGCGGCCTTACATCCCGTTTCAGCACCGGCGCGTTACTGTCCGTATCGTGAATACGTTTGCCACACAGGAGCTCGCCATGATGAAAACCACCCTGACCTGCGCCCTGACGCTCGCCCTGCTGGCCGGTTGCGCCCCGTCCCAGACCGTCTCCGGGCGGGCCGCGCCTCCCGACGGCCACACCGCCCGCAATTCGCTGGACTGGCCCGGCAGCTATGAAGGCACCCTGCCCTGCGCGGACTGCCCCGGCATCCGCACCCGCCTGACCTTGATGCAGGACGGCCGCTACGAAAGGCAGACCCAGTACCTGGACCGCCAGCCGCAACCCGAGGCCGTGACGGGCACCTTCAGCTGGGAGTCCGACGGCAGCACCATCCGGCTGGACGCCTCGGGCGACAGCCAGCGCTACTTCGTCGGCGAAAACCAGGTGACCATGCTGTATCGCGACGGCACGCGGCCCACCGGCCCGCTGGCGCCGCACTACATCCTGCGCCGCGCCCAATAGCGCGCCCCGCAAGGCCCGCGCTTCCGGCTATGCTTGCCGCAACGTCCGCGCCGCGCGGCGCGGCCCCTCACGCCAAGGACACCATGAAGACCGACCACGAGCTGCTCTCCGCCTTCGCCCCCACGGGCAAGCTGCGCGCTTCCATCAACCTGGGCAATCCCATCCTGGCCAACACCGACCCGGCCACCGGCCAGCCCGGCGGCGTCTCGGTGGACCTGGCCACGGAACTGGCCCGGCGCCTGCAGGTGGAACTGGAGCTGGTGGTGTTCAAGTCCGCCGGCGAATCCGTCAACGCGGTGGCCGCCGACCAGGCCGACGTGGGCTTCTTCGCCATCGATCCGCTGCGCGGCGAACAGATCGCCTTCACCGCGCCCTACGTGGTCATCGAGGGCGCCTACCTGGTGCGCCAGGATTCGCCGATCAACGCCATGGACGAAGTGGACCGCAAGGGCCAGCGCGTGGTGGTCGGCAAGGGCAGCGCCTACGACCTCTACCTGACGCGCGAACTCAAGCAGGCGGAGATCTTCCGCGCGCCGACCTCGCCCGCCGTGGTCGACACCTTCCTGCAGGAAAACATGGAAGTCGCCGCCGGCGTAAAGCAGCAACTGGAAGCCGACGCGCAGCGCCTGGGCGGCCTGCGCCTGCTGGACGGCCATTTCATGCTGATCCGCCAGGCCATGGGCGTGCCCAAGCGCCGCGGCGAGAAGGCCAGCGCCTACCTGGGCGCCTTCGTCGAAGCCATGAAGAAATCGGGATTCGTGGCCGAAGCGCTCTCGCGCCACCGCATCCAGGGCGCCGCCGTGGCGCCGCTGGAGCCGGCGCCCGGCGCCTGACCTAAAGGCGGCGGCGCCCCCGGCCGGTTGACCGGGCCGCGTAACGGCCGGGCCGATAGAAGGCAGCCTCCCGGGCCCGTCGGCCAGGCGACATCGCTTGCCTGCCGGCTAGGCGCCCTCCCGCAGCATTTCCCGCAGGCGGAATTTCTGCACCTTGCCGGTCGGCGTGCTGGGCAGGCTGTCGCGCACTTCCAGCCTTTCCGGGATGTACTGCAACGCCACGCCCAGCCCCTTCAGGAACGCCACCAGTTCCGCCAGTTCCAGCGCGCCGCCGGGCTTGAGCGTCACCACGGCGCAGGCCCGTTCGCCCAGGCGCTCGTCCGGATAGGCCACGATCGCCGCCTGGGCCACCGCCGGATGGCGGTACAGCAGGGATTCGATTTCCACGACCGGGATGTTCTCGCCGCCGCGGATGATCACGTCCTTGCTGCGGCCCGTGATGCGCAGATAGCCCTGTTCGTCGATGCGCGCCATGTCGCCGGTGTCGAACCAGCCGTCCGCGTCGGTCGCGTTCAGGTGGGGCCGCTTCAGATAGCCGCCGAAATTGGAGCAGGAGCGCAGCCACAGATTGCCCACCGCGCCGGCGGGCAGCGCGGCGCCGGAGGCGTCCGCCACCTTGATCTCGACGCCCGGCAGCGGGCAGCCGTCGGTGGTGTAGGCGCGAGCGTCCTCGTCTTGCGGCCGGGTCAGCGTGACCGCGCCGTTTTCCGTCATGCCCCAGGCCGAAATGATCTTCGCCCCCAGCACCTGGCGGGCCTGCTCCACCAGCGGCCCCGGGATCGGGGCGCCCGCGCACAGGAAGACGCGCAGCGTGGGCACGCCCTGCCCCGACTGCGCGACCTCGCGCGCCAGGTCCGTCAGGAACGGCGTGGACGCCATGCTGAACGTGGCGCCGTGCTCGCGGATCAGGCCGGCCGCCGCCGCGGGATTCCAGATGTCCAGCGTCACGGCCTCGCCCCCCAGGTAGATCGGCATCATCAGGCCGTACATGAAGCCGGTCTGGTGCGCCATCGGCGACCCCATCAGCACCACGTCGTCCGCGCCCAGCCCCAGGCGGTCGGCGTAGGCGGCGATGTTGGAGAACGTGGTGTTGGCCGTGTGCATCACGCCCTTCGGTTCGCCGGTGGTGCCCGAGGTGTAGATCAATTGCGTCACGTCGTCCGGCCCGGGACGCGAACGGCCGAGAATGTCGCGGGCGTCGGGCTCGGCCTCCCAGCGGGGGTCGGACAGCAGCGCCTCGAAGCTGTCGGGGTCGTCGCCGCCCACCGCGATCACGCGCTCCAGCTTCGGCAGGTCGGCGCGCAGCCCTTCGGCCATCGCCGGATAGTCGAAGCCGCGGAACCGCTGCGGCACGATGAAGACGCGCGCCTCGCCGTGGCGCAGCATGAACGACAGCTCGCGCTGCCGGAAGATGTGCATCAGCGGGTTCATCACCGCGCCGATGCGCGAGCAGGCCAGGTAGGTGACCACGAACTGCCAGCCGTTGGGCAGCTGGCAGGCCACCACGTCGCCCGCCCCGACGCCCAGCCGCGCCAGCCCCACGGCCACGCGGTCGGCCATGGCGGCCAGCTGCCGGTAGGTGAAGCGCCGGGTCTCGCCGCTGTCGGAATGCACGGCCGTCAGCGCGGGCTTGTCGGGATGCGCGGCCGCGCCCCGGTCCAGGAAGTCATTGATGGTGAGGTCCGGCCACCAGCCGCGCGCAACGCTTTCCCGCCGTCTCGGCGCAATCAGTACAGCATCGAATTCCATGTCTGTCTCTCCGATGGTATCCAGGCCGGCGTCAGGCCGGCACCGCCTCGCGCCCGGCCCGCGTGCGCGCGATGATGGTCTTCATGATCTGCGCCGTGCCGTCTCCGATCTGGAAGCCCAGCACGTCGCGCAGGCGCTGTTCCATGACGCCGCGGTCGTAGCCGCCGTGGCCGAAAGTCAGCAGGCATTGGTGCACCACGTCGTACGCCAGCTTCGGCGCCCACCACTTGCACATGGCGGCCTGCGCGCCGTGCGGCAACTGGCGGTCCTTCAGCCACAGGGTCTGCAGGCACAGCAGGCGCGCCGCCTCGACCTGGGTTTCGCCTTCGGCCAGCGGGTGCGACACGCCCTGGAACGCCGACAGGGGCTTGCCGAAGGCTTCGCGCTGCGCCGCGTGCGCCCAGGTCTCGTCCAGCGCGGCCCGCGCCACCGCCAGCACCTGCAGGCCGATCAAGGCCCGCGAGTAGTCGAAGCCCTGCATGACCTGGACGAAGCCCTCGCCCTCGCGCCCCAGCAGGTGCCCCGCCGGGACGCGCACATTCTCGAAGAACAGCGAGCCGCGCCCGATGGCCCGTTGCCCGTGGCAGTCGTAGCGGTTGCGGGTAATGCCGGGCAGATCCATGGGCACCAGCAAGGCGGTAACGCCCCGCGCGCCGGACGCCGCCGTGCCGCTGCGGCCGAACACCACGGCGGCGTCGGCCTGGTCGGCCGCGGATATCGACGCCTTCTCTCCGTTGAGCACGTAGTGGCCGTCCACCCGCTCCACCCGCAGCCGCAGGTTGGCCGCGTCCGAACCGCCGCGCGGCTCGGTCAGCGCGATGGCCAGCAGCGCTTCGCCGCGGGTCAGGCGCGCCAGCCACGGCCGCGCCACCTCCGGCCGGCAGTGCTGCGCCAGGATCTGGCCGTTGAGCGAGGCCAGCAGATTGATGTAGGACAGGCTGAGGTCGGCGCGCGCGATCTGCTCGTGGATCACGCCGGCGGCCAGGCAACCCAGCCCCTGCCCGCCGCAGTCTTCGGGCAGCTCGGGCGCGATGAAACCCAGGCTGCCCATCTCGCGCATCAGCCCGCGGTCCAGCGTCCGCGTGGCGTCGCGCTCAAGAAAGCCCGGCGCCACGCGCCCGGCCGCGAAACGGCCGGCGTGTTCCGACAGCGCGGCCAGGTCCTCGTCGATATAGGGATTCATCTCGTCTCCTTCGGCCCGCCGGACGTGGCGGCGGGCTCATGCGTGGCGGGGCGCTACCGGGTGTGGCGGCGGAAATCGGGCTTGCGCTTTTCCTGGAAGGCCCGGACGCCCTCGCGCGATTCCTCCGTGTCGTAGTAGAGCTTCAGGGCGTACATGCCCATGCCCGCGATGCCCGCCTGGTGCGCCGTGTCCATGTTGAAGGACCGCTTGGCGATGGCGATCGCGGTGGGGCTCTTCTCCATGATCTCGTCGCACCATTTCCGCACCTCGGCGTCGAGCTGCTCCGGCGGCACCACCGCATTCACCAGGCCCATGGCCAGCGCCTCGGCGGCGCAATAGCGGCGGCACAGGTACCAGATCTCGCGGGCCTTCTTCTCGCCCACCACGCGGGCCAGGAAGGCCGTGCCGTAGCCCGGGTCCACCGAGCCCACCTTCGGCCCCACCTGGCCGAACACGGCGCGTTCGGACGCGATCGTGAAATCGCAGATGGTGCACAGCACGTTGCCGCCGCCGATGGCGTAGCCCTGCACCCGCGCGATCACGGGCTTGGGCACGTCGCGGATGGCGCCGTGCAGTTCTTCCATCGGCAACCCGATGGTGCCGCGCCCGTCGTATTGCCCGGCGTGGGCGGATTGGTCGCCCCCGGTGCAGAAGGCCTTGTCGCCGGCGCCGGCCAGCACGATCACGCCGATGTCCGCCGCATAGCCGGCGCGGTTGAGCGCGTGGATCAGTTCGTCGCAGGTGCGCCCGCGGAACGCGTTCATCTTTTCCGGGCGGTTGATCGTGATCCAGGCCGCGCCGTCGCGCACCTCGTAGAGGATGTCTTCGTAGTTCATGGGGGATTCCAGGAAAGAAGGAGTCAAGGCGCGCTCAGCCGTTCATGGTCAGGCCGCCGGACACGCTCAGCACCTGCCCGGTGACGTAGGCGGCGTCGTCGCTGGCGAAGAACAGGATGGCGCCGGGCAGGTCCTCCGGCTGGCCGATGCGGCCCAGCGGAATGGCGCGGGTAAAGGCTTCGACCAGCTTTTCGGGATTGCCGGCGCCCTCCTTGTAGCTGGCGAAAAGCGCCGTATCGGTGGGCCCCGGGCAGACCACGTTCACGGTGATGCCGTGCCGCGCGTGCTCGCGCGCGATGGTCTTGGAAAACGCGACCAGGCCGCCCTTGCAGGCGGCGTACACCGCCTCGCCCGAGGAACCGGCCCGCGCCGCGTCGGAGGCGATGTTGACGATGCGCCCCGACTTGCGCGCCGCCATGCCCGGCAGCACCGCGTGGTGCATGTGCAGGGCGCCGATCAGATTGATGGCGATGAGGCGCTCCCATTCGGCGGGCGCCGTTTTCGTGAAGGGTTTGAAGATGTCCCAGCCCGCGTTGTTCACCAGCACGTCGACGGGCCCCAACCCGGACTCGACCGCCGCCACCGCCGCGTCCACCTCTTCGCGGCGCGTGATGTCGCAGCGCAAGGCCAGCGCCCGCCCGCCTTCGGCCTCGATGGCCGCCGCCACCGCGGCCGCCGCTTCCTGGTCCAGGTCCAGCACGCCCACGGCCGCGCCTTCCCGGGCGAGCCGCCGGCAGGTCGCCCCGCCGATGCCGCCCCCGCCGCCTGTCACGATCGCAATCCTGCCGCTCAGTCTCCGCATGATTTCCTCTGCCTCGGTTTGCAGGCTTGGTATCCTTACCCGACTGGCGGGATACGCCACCCAAATACGTAAATATGTTTACCTATATTAGCGATCGCCGATAGCGGTAGGCAAGCCTGGAAAGAGCAAGCAGGACCTATGGAAAACCCTAGAAAAAATACAGAAATCGCGCGTATGGAGCTGGCCAACCGATTGTTTTTCCGCTTGTATCAATGCGCAAACATGCTGCATAAAACCGGAAGCCGGGCGGTGGAACACCTGGGCTTGACGACGCAGCAGTGGGCGGTGCTGGGCGCCCTGTCGCGGCCCGAGGCGCAAGCGGGAATCAGCGTGGGAGACCTGGCCCGCTACCTGATGGTCAGCCGGCAGAGCCTGTCGGGCCTGATCAGCCGGATGGAGCGCGACGGCCACATCGCAAGCGCGCCCGACGGGCGGGACCGCCGCTCGCGCCTGGTCACCATGACGGCATCCGGGCGCAAGGTATGGAGCCAGGACGCGCTGCCGCGCATCCACGAATACTACGAAGGGGCGCTGGACGAGTTCTCGATGGGAGACCTGAGCCATACGCTGCACTATCTGCTGAAGCTGCTGGAAAACATGCAGCGCCTGGACGACGCGGCGCCGCGCGGCGAAGCGGAATAGGCCCGCGGCGCGCCGGGGGGCCGGCGCGCCGCGAAGCGCGGACCGCTAGTGGCTGATCATCCAGGGCCTTGCGCCCGCGAATGACTTCGCCCCGTCGGGCGCCGTGCGCGTCTTGCCCGACCGGGATCCGCCGGAACAACAACCGCAGTTCATGCCATGGCCGGCGCGCGAACTGCGCGGCTCATGCGCGCTGCGTTCATTGGCCGCGCGCGCCCGGTTCACCGCCGACGACAGCGCGGAGATCGCGGGCGCGCCGCCCACGATGCGCTCGGAAGGTTCCCCGCATTGCGGGCAGGCCGCGGAATCGCGCCACCGCGCCAGCGGCGTGAGCGCCGCGAACTCGCCGCAGCGGCCGCAGGCATAGTCGTACATGGGCATGCCGGCCTCCCTAGCGGTCGCGCGACAGCGGCATGTCCACGCCGCCCTGGACATGCTTGACGGGCCCCGACGCCGACGGCTGGATGTCGAAGTCGAAGATCTCGGTGGGCAGCCAGAGCGTTGCGCAGGAGTTGGGGATGTCGACCACGCCGCTGATGTGCCCCTGCACCGGCGCGCACCCCAGCAGGGAATACGCCTGGGCGCCGGAATAGCCGAACTTCTTCAGGTATTCGATCGCGTTCAGGCAGGCCTGCCGGTACGCCACGTTGACGTCCAGGTAGTGCTGCTTGCCCGACTCGTCCACCGAAATGCCTTCGAAGATCAGGAAGTCCTTGTAGGCGGGCGCGATCGGGCTGGGCTTGAAGATGGGATTCTTGATCGCGTATTTCTCCATGCCGCCCTTGATCAGCGACACGCGCATGTGCACCCAGCCCGCCATTTCGATGGCGCCGCAGAACGTGATCTCGCCGTCGCCCTGCGAGAAATGCAGGTCGCCCACCGACAGCCCCCCGCCCTTCACGTAGACCGGGAAAAAGACGCGGGCGCCGCGCGACAGGTCCTTGATGTCGCAGTTGCCGCCGTGTTCGCGGGGCGGCACGGTGCGCGCGCCCTCGGCCGCCGCGCGGTCGCGGTCCGCGCCTTGCAGGCCGCCCATGTGCGCGGTCTTGGGCGCGGGCGGATTGGCCAGCGGCGGCACGCGGTTCGGGTTGGTGTCGATCAGCGCCTGTTCGCGGCGGTTCCAGGTATCCAGCAGCTTCTTGTCGGGCAGGCAGCCGATCAGGCCGGGATGGATCAGGCCCGCGAAGTTCACGCCGGGAATATGCCGCGACGAGGTGAACATGCCGTGGAAATCCCAGATGGACTTCTGCGCATGCGGGAAATGCTCGGTCAGGAATCCTCCGCCGTTGTTGCGGCTGAAGAAACCATTGAAGCCCCACATGCTCTCGGGCTTGGCGCCGATATCCAGCAGGTCCACCACCAGCAGGTCCCCGGGCTCGGCGCCCTCCACGCCCACCGGGCCGGACAGGAAGTGCACGGTGGACAGATCCACGTCGCGGACGTCGTCGGCGCTGTCGTCGTTCTTGATCGCGCCGCCGGTCCAGTCGTAGGTTTCCAGGACGAAGTCATCCCCCGGTTTCACCCATACGGCCATGGGGATGTCCGGATGCCAGCGATTGTGGATCTGCGCGTTGTCGTAGGGGGATTGGGCCAGGTCGACCCTGATGAGCGTGTCGGTCATTCTCTTTCATCTCCAGCGTAACGTGTTGATAAAACAGAAATTTCTATCACCGACCGCATGGCGCGGACGGACCTAAGGGCCTTCCGGCGGATCGTTGATATGTGAAGCACGGTAGGCGAGTTTCGAGCAACCGTAAACTGGATTTCCAGACAGTAGCCCCAAAGCCTGGACTGGGTGCCGGGCACCCAGACTAAGGTCGCGATTTACGATAATGAGAATTATTTGTAGAATGCGCAGCTTGCCTTCCGCTTACGGTTTTGCGCTTTCATGTCCCGCAGCTCCTCTTCCCGTCCCGGCTGGCTCGCTTACTACGACGAGCTGGTCGGCGCGTGGAGCCGCCGGGCGGGCAGCCGCCACGACGCGGAGGATGCCGCGCACGACGCCATCGAAGATCTGCTGAAGGCCGATGACAGCGTGGCCAAGCGCGCGCGCAGCTATCTCTTCCAGGCCACCGGGCACCGGCTGATCGACCGCTGGCGCAGGCAGGCTCGGGCCGAGCACATCCCCCTGGACGAACTGGGCGAAAATGAACAGCCCGCGCTGACCGACCCGGAATCGCCGGTGCGCGCGGCGCGATTGGCCGACGATCTGGCCCGCGTGCTGGCCGAGTTGCCGCCCAAGTGCCGCGAAGCATTCGTGCTCAACCGCATCGAGGGCTGGACCCAGGCCGAAGTGGCCCGGCACATGGGCCTGTCGAAGAACATGATCGAACGCTACGTAATGCGGGCCATCCAGTATGCTCGCGACCGCATGCATCAACATACGCCATGATCGCCCCGCCCCCCTCCTCCCCGCCCGATTCCGGCCCGCCGCGCACCGCCGCCTGGTGGTTCGCGCGCTGGCATTCGGGCGAGATGGGCCGGGCCGAACGGCGCGAGTTCAAGGCATGGCGCAAGGCCCATCCGCAGGCGGCGCATGAATTCGACGAGATGCAGCAGTTGGGGCGAACCGCCGAGCGCTTTTCCCGCGGGCAGGTCGAAGCCTTGCTGGGCGGGCCGGCGCCGGCCCGGCCGCGGCGCGCCAGCCGGGGCCAGGGCCGCCGCGCGGCCTTGGCCGGGGCATGCGCGGCCCTCGCCTTGCTGGCCGCGGGCGCGGCCTGGTGGAGCCTGCCCGCCGCGGCGCCTGCCTATTCGGCGACGATTTCCGCCGAACGCGGCGAACGCCGACAGGTGTCGCTGCCCGACGGATCCGTGCTTGACGTCAACGGCGCGACCCGCGCGGAACTGCGGTTCTACGAGGGGCGACGCGAAGTCAGCCTGGCATCGGGCGAGATCCTGTTCTCCGTCGCCGGCGACCCGGCGCGCCCCTTCGTCGTCAAGGCCGGCAGCGGCGAAGTCCGCGTCACCGGCACCGTATTCGACGTGCGACGGGATGCGGACGAGGTATCGGTGGCCGTCGAGTCCGGCACCGTCGAAGTGAGCGGCGGACATTGGTGGAACCTGGGCAAAGCGGTCCTGCGGGCCGGACAAGGCCTGCGCGTCCCGGCCAGCGGCGCGATCGGCGTGCCCGCGTCCGCGGACATCGCTACGCTCACGGCCTGGCGCGACGGACGCGCCGTGTTCCGCAATGCGCCCTTGAGCGACGTGCTGCGCGAGATGAACCGCTACCTCGCCGCGCCCCTGAGGCTGGCGGACGAGCGCGCCGGCCGGGCGCGCATATCGGCGTCGTTCAGCCTGGACCGCCCCGAGGCGATCCTCGACGCCCTGCCGGCCATCGCGCCGGTGCGCCTTGTGCCGGCGGCGGACGGCGGCATCGAGATTTCCCTGCGCTGAAACCTTCCGGCCGGATTCAGGTTTTTTCCCTGCTGGTTCGTTCTATGTAGAGCGGCGCCCTTCCATCGCCGCAGCCACCCATAGCGAACCGAACTCAGGCATCGTGAACAACCGAATCCTCACCAAGGCGCCGCGCGCCGCCAGCACATCGCAGCCCGCGCTGCTTCTGTCCATCGCAATCGCCCTGGGGCTTGCGCTGGGCGCCGGCCAGGCTGGCGCCCAGGCACGGCCCCCGACCGCCGCGCCCGTGGCCATCGACATTGCGCCGCAACCGCTGGGCGATGCGCTGCTGCAATGGGCTGCCCAGACGCGCGTGCGCGTGTTCTACCCGCCCGAGGCAGTCGCCGGGATCGCAAGCCCGGGCTTGCGCGCAACGCTGGCGCCCGAAGACGCCCTGCGCGCCCTCCTCAAAGGCACCGGCGTAAGTTATCGCCGCCAGGGCGACAGCATCATCCTGGCGCGTGAAGAGCCGGTGTCCAGCCTCGCGCCCGTGACGGTGCTGGGCGCCGCCGACCCGGCCGTCACGGAAGGCACGGGCTCCTACACCACGGCCGCCACTTCGGCGGCCACGGGCCTGACCCTCACCTTGCGCGAAACGCCGCAATCGGTGAGCGTGGTCACGCGCCAGCGCATCGAGGACCAGAACCTGCGCTCGCTCGACGAGGTAATGGGCAACGTGGTGGGCGTGCAGGTCGTCAGCGAAGACAGCGACCGCACCGATTTCTGGTCGCGCGGCTTCTATATCGACAGCCTGCAATACGACGGCGTTCCCACCACGCTGGGATTGTCGATGTACGGCGAATCGGACAACGACTCCGTCATCTACGACCGCATCGAAGTCGTGCGCGGAGCCACCGGCCTGATGACGGGCGCCGGCAACCCCTCAGCCTCCATCAACCTCGTGCGCAAGCACGCCAACGCCCGCGAGTTCACCGGCACGGTAAGCGCCGGCGCGGGTTCCTGGAACCAGTATCGCGGCGTGGCGGACCTGTCCACGCCCCTGAACGAGGCGGGAACGGTGCGCGCGCGCATGGTCGCCATGTACCAGGGGCGCGACTCGTACCTGGACATGTACCATGCCAACAAACGCGTGCTGTACGGGGTGGTCGACGCCGACCTCACGCCAGCGACGCGGCTGAGCATCGGCGCGGACTACCAGGACAAGCGCCCGCACGCGTCCACCTGGGGCGGCCTGCCCGTGCTGTTTTCGGACGGCACGCCGACGAACTGGCGGCGCTCCAAGAGCCCCGCCGCGGACTGGACCTATTGGCGCACGACGAACCGCAGCCTGTTCGCAACCTTGTCCCATCGCTTCGACAACGGCTGGGAAGCGCGGGCCGACTGGTCGCAGCGCAAGAGCGAGTACGACGCCAAGCTGCTGTGGCTGAGCGGCCAGCCGGACCGCCAGACCGGCGAGGGCATGAGCGCCAGGCCGGGCTACTGGAATTCCTATGCGCAGCAGACCTCGCTGGACGTGCAGGCCAAAGGGCCTTTCTCGCTGTTCGGGCGACGCCACGAACTGGTGCTGGGCGCAATGCGCAGCCGCTATGGCGAGGATTTCTACAGTTACGGCTGGACCGGCGAGCTGGACGGCGTGGGCAATTTCTATCGATGGGACGGCTCGTTCGCCCAGCCCGAATGGGCCGACTCGACGCTGCGCGATACCGTCACGCACCAACGCGGCGTCTACACGGCGGTGCGCTGGTCGCTGAGCGACAGCCTGACCGCCATCACCGGCGGACGCTACGCCACCTGGCAATCCCGGGCTCCGGGACGCGACCAGAAAGACACTCAGTTCATTCCCTATGCCGGCCTGATCTACGACCTGAACGACAGCTATTCGGCCTACGCCAGCTACACCGACATTTTCCTGCCGCAAGACTATCGCGACCGCAACGGCGGCTACCTGGACCCCGTGCAGGGCAGGAACTACGAGGTGGGCCTGAAAGGCGAGTACCTGGACGGCAAACTCAACGCGTCCGTCGCGCTGTTCAAGGTCGAACAGAGCAAAGTGGCCGTGCCGGATCCCGGCCAGATCGTGCCGGGCACCTTCGACGAGGCCTACACCACCGCGCAGGGCGTCACCACCAAGGGCGTGGAGCTGGAATTGAGCGGCCAGCTGGCGCCCGGCTGGAATATCTATACCGGGGGAACCTACTACACCAGCCGCGACGCGGACGGCGTATCCGTCAATACCGAAAGGCCGCGGGCGGTGGCGCGCCTGTTCACGACCTACCGTCTGCCGGGCGAATGGAACAAGCTGACCTTGGGCGGCGGGGTCAACTGGCAGCTCACCACCTGGTCCAGCGTGCCCATCGGCGACGGCAGCGTCACGGCGCGCCAGAAAGCCTATGCGATCTACAACCTCATGGCGCGCTACGACTTCACTTCGCGGCTGTCGGCCCAGTTGAATCTCAACAATCTGTTCGACAAGAAATACTACCTGGGCGGGGTAATGAACCAGGTCTACTACGGCGAACCGAGGAGCGTGTTCGTCAACCTGACGGCGAAGTTCTGAGCGGCCCCCGCCGGGGCCAACCGGGCAGCAGTTATGATGCAGACCGTCCTGTCCGCAACGCCAAGGTTTTACGCATGCCCGCCTTTTCCCGCCGTCTCCTCGCCGTCCTGCTCGTTTCCGCCGCCGCCAGCGCGCCCGCGGCCGCCGGCGATTGCGTGGCCGACATCGAGACGGGGCGGGAGAATCTTGCGCGCGCGCAGGACGCGCAGCGCACGCGCGAGCTGGCGAATGACCTGCAACTGGACCGCGCGCTGTGCCAGGGCCGGCTGGACCTGCTGGATGCGCGCTTCGCGCTGGCCGACGAGTTCGAGGCCTGCCGCCGCGACGGCGTGGCGTTTCCGGAAAAGGTCGCGCGCGCCATGACCGGCGCGTCCGACGAGCTGACGGACCTGAAAGCCGCCTGGATCAGGACCTGCGGCCCGCACATGAAGGATTGAGCGGGGCCCGCCCGCGGGCGGGCCCCGCCGCGTCAGGCCGCCTGCTTATCGGCGCTTTGCGGATAGAAGATGGCCCGGCTGGGATCGAAGCCGTAGCGGGGTTCGAACTCGGTGGCGTCGGCGGCCAGCGCCAGCACGGAATCCAGGATGAAGTCGGCCTTGGCGTCCGGCAGCAGCACACTGAAATTCAGCCGGATGAAGCCGGGCTTCTCGATTTCGCGGCCGTCCAGGATGGCCTGGCGCATCTGGCTGGATTCGGCCTCGCCGATCGCGAGCAGGCGATGGACGTAGGGCCCGGCGCAAGCGCAGCCGCCGCGGGCCTGGATGCCGAAGCGGTCGCTCAGCATGCGGGTCACCAATTGCTGATGCACGAAGCCGCCCTTGCCGTTGCGCACCCGGAACGAAAAGATCGGCAGGCGCTCGGCCGTGAGCGAGCCCAGCAGTTCGAGCTGCGGCGCGCCTTGCCAGCGGGCCAGCGCGCGCCGCACGAAATGGGCGTTGCGCTCGCGCATGAAGTCGGCGCCCAGCGCCTCTTTCACGAGCAGGGCCAGCGCGGCGCGGATGTCTCCGACGACATTGGGCGTGCCGGCTTCCTCGCGGGCTTCCAGGCTGCCGCTGTAATCATGGCCGGCGGGCGACACGAATTTGACGGTGCCGCCGCCCGGCCAGGTGGGCTTGGTGTCCAGCACCGCATCGCGGCGCACGATCAGCACGCCCGACGCGCCCGGCCCGCCGATGAACTTGTGCGGCGAGAACACGATGGCGTCGATGCAGGCGTCGGCCGCCGGCGACATGCGCACCGGCAGGTAGGGCGCGCCGCCGGCATAGTCCCACAGCATTTTCGCGCCCGCGGCCTTGACCCGGCGAGTGATGCCCGCCACGTCCGCCACGATGCCGGTCACGTTGGACGCGGCGGACAGCGCGCAGACGACCAGCGCGTCGCCGGCGCCGGCCAGGGCCGCGTCCAGCTGGGCCAGGTCGGGGCCGCCCTGGGCGTCTTCCGCCAATTCGATGAGCTCCGCGCCGCACTCGCGCCAGGGCAGGATGTTGGAATGATGCTCGTAGGGGCCGATGATGACGCGCACCTTCCGGCCGGCCGCCAGCGCCGCCGGCACGCCGAACAGGTGCACCAGGCGGTTGATCCCGGCGGTGGCGCCCGAGCCGGCGAAGATCACCGCGTGCTCGTCTCCCGCGCCGCAACAGCGGGCGATCGCGGCGCGCGCTTCGCGGCGCAGCCGGGTGATGTAGCCGCCGCAGAAGGACGCCTCGGTATGCGAGTTGGCGTAATACGGCAGCACCTGCTCCAGCACGAAACGCTCCACCTGCATCAGGGCCCGCCCCGAGGCGACGTAGTCCGCGTAGACGAGCGGCTTGGCGCCGTAGGGCCCGTCGACCACCGCGTCCTTGCCGATCAGCCCGTCGGCCAGCGCCGCGACGGTATCCCCCGATCCGAGGCTGGCTTCGAATTGCTGCAATGGCCGGGCGGGGGCCTGGCTGGCTTGGGAAGAGGCGTTCATGGGGCTGCGATGTTCCGGTTGATGTCGAAATATCATACGATGGATGCATTGGCGAAACATCACCTAAATTTTGCTTAAAATACTCAAAAACGGGTCATTTGATTGAACAAATGGAAAAAATAGATAAACTCGATCTAAGCATCATCTCGTGCCTGCTGAAAGACGGTTCGCTGTCGCAGCGGGAACTGGCGGATCGCGTCGGCTTGTCGCAGAACGCGTGCTGGCGCCGGCTGCAGCGCTTGAACGCCTGCGGGATCCTGCGCGGCACGCGGGCCGAGGTGAATTTGGTGGAGCTGGGCCTGGACCTGACCGTATTCGTGATGATCCGCACCAGCCATCACGCCAAGGAGTGGGCCGACGGTTTCCGGCGCCACGTCGAGCGGCTGCCCGAGGTGACGGAGTTCTACCGCATCGGCGGCGATTGGGATTACCTGATCAAGGTGGCCTGCCGGGGAATGGCCGGGTACGACCGCTTCTACCAGAAGCTGATCACCGATTTCGAGCTGTCCACCGTGACCGGCTTCTTCAGCATGGAAGCCATCATCGAAAACCGGCCGCCGGACCTGCGGCAGCTGGACGTCTGACGCCTTGCCGAGCCCCGCGTCGTTTTAGTTTCTCCCGCCGCTGCCGTTCTATAGGGCTATACGGTCAACAACGGAGAATCTGATGCATGCCCGCCTGAATGCCCCCCTTCGCCTGCTCGCTGCCGCCCTGACAACGAGCGTGCTGCTGGGAGCCGGCGCGAACGCGCTCGCGCAATCCGCGAACTACAAGCACTCGCGCGAATATCAAGACGCCTACGCTTGCGGCAAGGAATCCCTGGAAAGCGACCCCAGCGGCAATTCCGCGGTGTCGTTCTGCGTCGGCAATTCGCGCGACCCGTCCAAGATCGAGATGCAGGCCTACAAGGACGCCGCCACCGCCGCCAGGCGCGGCCCGGCCGCCGCGCAAAGCCCCGCCTGCACCTTCGGCTACGGCGTCTACCAGGCCAACGGCTCGCGCGCCGACAACTTCGAGGAAGGCCCCCAAAAGGTCACGACGATGAAGCAGGTGGCGCTGCTGGCGTCCGGCCGCGAAATCCAGGTCTTCGATGCCCAGGGCAAGTCCATTCCCCTGAACATCCTGCAGCAGTGGTTCAAGAGCACCGCCAAGGGGATCAGCCTGACGCCGCTGGCGCTGAAGACCTGCTCCAAGAAGCAGATCGGCTAGGGCCTGTTGACACTAAAAGGAGCCTCGCATGCGGAAGTCTTTATTCACTGGCAGGACCACGCGCCTGGGAGGCGCGATCCTGGCGCTGGCCATCCTCGCGGGATGCACGACGGCGGGGCAGACGTCGAGAGCGTATTCGATCGCCGAGGTCAACCCGGCGAAGGGAATCGTCGTCGGCACGATCTTCGAGCGCGCCGTCTTCATCCCGCATGGCGCCTATTTCTACATCACGTCCTTCGACGACAAGCGGATCATGCTGGAGAGCGGCGGAGGCGGCGGCAAGCCGTCCATCGTCAACAAGCCGCCCCAGGTGCCCAAGGGCGTGGGCAGCACCTTCGCCTTGCAGCTACCTCCGGGCAAGTACCGCGTCACCCGCTGGGCGCTGGATTACGGCCGGCGCATCAAGGTGTCGGAAGACTATAAGCAGCCCGTCGAATTCGACGTGATTGCCGGGCAGGTGACGTACGTGGGGCGATTCGACGCCAACCGCTTCCTGGAAATCGCGTCGATTCGCGACAACTACGCCGAAGACCTGCCCGTCTTGAAGCTGAAGCACCCTACCCTGGAATCCGCGGAAATCGTCAATCGATCGATGCGCATCCAGGGATGGTGGCTGCCCGACGCCACCGGCAAGGACATCCTCCAACGCGCCGGCCGCGGCGAGACCTGCGACCAATGCTAGCGCGCCGCCGTCACGGCGCCGCAAGCCGGTAGTCGAAGACGAGCACGGCCTGGCCCGGGACGGCGTTGCCGTCCTGCATGGCCGGCATCATGCGCACGCTGCCCGCGGTATCGACGGCCGCCTGGTCCAGGGCGGCGTGGCCCGATGAAAACAGCACCACCTGGCGCCGGACCTTGCCCTCGGCGTCCAGCATCACACGCACCCAGACCATGCCCTTGATCCCGCGCACCCGCGCGCCCTGGGGGTAGTGCAGGCCGGGCTGCTCGGTGATGATCAGCGTCTTGGGCATGGCCGTGGGCCACGGTTCCGGCACCGTGTGGTGGAACTCCGGCGTGCGGCAGCCCAACGGGCGCGACAGCGTGGTGACCGGCGCGCAGGGATTGGCATCGGCCGCCGCGCGCTGCGCCTGCAGCGTCACCACGCCGTCGACCAGCGACGCCCGGGGCGGCGGTTCTTTCTTGTAGGTGGTGCCGTCGCGGGCATCCTGATACATGAAGACCAGCCCCAGCACGCAGACCGCCGTGAGCGCGACTTTCACCCGGTTGACGGACAGCCACAGCAGCCAGTCCCGGGCGCGAACGAAGCGCCGGGTAGCCTGACGCCAGCTGGCGATACGCTGCTGCCCCAGATCCAGCACCGCCAGATCGGGCGCATGCCGCAGCAGCAGCTCGAAATTCTGCCCGTGCCACAGGGCCTGCGCCACATTGGGCGCGGGCCGCCGGCGCGCCAGCATCAGCGCGGCGTCCAGGCGCGCGCGCAGCGGCGGCGGCAAATGGCTGTACCGCTCGCTCTGGTCCAGCATCGCCAGCACCCAGCCCGACAGCGCCGGGTCTTGCGGAATGGGCGCGCCCAGGCCGCTCCAGTCGAATACGCGGCGGGCGGTATTGAACAGGGCGAGACGGCCATCGGGGTGCTCGCGCAGGGCCTGCGCCAGGCTGCGGGCCAGTTCGTCGCGGGCGTCCAGCTGGCCCAGCCGCTCGTCGGCCAGGGCGCCGGCCAGCGCCTGGGCAAGCGCTTCGTCGGGCGTCTGCATGAGCCGGCGCGTCCAGTGGGCCACGCCCTCGTCCAGGTCGGCGCGCGACGGCGGCACCGGCCGCGCCGCGCGGTCCGCGTCCGCATCGTATCGATCTTGCGATGCCGGATCGTCCTGCCATTGCGACGCTGGAGATGCTTGCTGCGCTTGCGGCTCCCGCGACCAGGCCGGTTCCGGCCGCGCCCTCTCCTGCTCCGCTTCGAGGCCCGGGGCAGGCGTGGCGTCGCGTGCCGCCTCGAAGGGCGCGTCCGGCGCGGCGGGCGCCGCCGGCGGGAAGGCGTCGGCTTCAGCCTCGGCGGGCGCGTCCGCGTGGTACTCGGCCCAGGCGCGCGCGCGCTCGTAGGCGCCGCGCAGCGCGGCGAAGCCCTCCGGATCGGCGGCCTGGTCTATGCGCTTGAGCGCCGCCGCATATGCCCGGCGGATGGCCTTCTGATCGGCGGTGGGCGCAATGCCCAAGGCAGCGAAACTCGACGCGAACAAGGACCTACTCCCCGTCCGACGGATCGAAGCCCGGAGCGAACACGGCGGCCCGCTCCAGGATGTCCACCACGCGCCGCAGCCGCTCGCGGCCGCGCGCGACCGCGCGTTCTTCCTGTGTCGCCAATGCCTGCTCGAACAGCAGGATTTCGCCGGCCAGCGCCTCGCGGTCGCCGCCGCGCGTCATCTGGTAGACGCGTTCGGCCTGCGCAAGCAGCACCCGGTTCACCGCGTGCTCGCGCGGATGGATCTTCAGTTGGGCCAATTCCGCCAGGCGGCGCTGGATATCCGCGTCGCTCATCCGGGCGCCGCCGCCCTGGATCACCGTTCGCCGCGTGGCGCCGCCACTCTGCAGCATCGCCTCCACCTCCAGCAGACCGTTCACGTCGTAGGTGAAGCGCACGTCGAACGCGCATTCTTCGCGCGGGCGCCGCGGCAGCGGCACGCGGAGGGTGCCCAGCAGGATGTTGTCGCGCACCAGGCGCGACTCGCCCTGGTAGATTTCCAGCTCCACCTCGTCCTGGCCGTCCTGCATGGGGAAATAGGTTTCCTGACGGCTGACGGGCACGATGGTATTGCGCTCGATGATGGGGGAAAACTGCCCCGGCAGCTGCTGCCCTGCGCCCATGGTGCGAACCGTGCTGATCCCGAGCGTATAGGGGCACACGTCGGTCATGACGACCTCTTCCAGGGCCTGGTCCTTCATCTTCAGGCCCGCCATCACCGCGGCGCCGGCGGCCACGACCTGGTCGGGGTCCATCTCCGCGTTGGGAAAGCGGCCGAACATGCGCGTGACCAGCTGGCGCACCAGCGGCATGCGCGTCGCGCCGCCCGCCAGCACCACCGTCGCGATATCCGCGCTCTTGATGTTGGCATCCCGCAGCGAACGCTCCACCGGCATGCGCAGGCGCGCAAGCAACGGCGCGCTCAGTTGCGCGAGCAGGTCCTGGCTCAGCGCCAGGGCATATTCCCGGTCTTGCCAGCGCACGGCCACGCTAGCTTCCGGCTGAGCCGACAATTGCCGCTTGGCGCTCTCGGCCTGGGCCAGCAGCTGCTGCATGAAGCGCGAGTCCTCGCGCGCCGCGGCCGGAAGCGCATGGGTATCGAAGAACTTCTGGACGATCTCATTGACGAAGTCTTCGCCGCCCAGGAAATTGTCTCCCGCGGTGGCGCGCACTTCCATCACGCCTTCGAACAATTCCAGCACCGACACATCGAAGGTGCCGCCGCCCAGGTCAAAGACCAGGAACTGGGTTTCATCCTCGCTTTGGTGCAGGCCGTAGGCCAGGGCCGCGGCGGTGGGCTCGTTGACCAGGCGCTCCACCTTCAGGCCGGCCAGCTCGCCGGCGTCCCGCGTGGCCTTGCGCTGCGTATCGGAAAAGTAGGCCGGCACGCTGATCACGGCCTCGGTGACGGCCTGCCCCAGCACCGCCTCGGCATCCGCCTTCAGCGCGCGCAGCACCAGCGAAGACAGCTCTTCGGCCCGGAACGCCTTGCCGCCCAAGGTGAAAGACTTGTCGCTGCCCATGTGCCGCTTGAACAGCGCGGCCGTGCGCTCCGGATGCGTCTGCAGCCGTTCGCGGGCGGCCTCGCCCACCAGCACGCTGCCGTCTTCGTCCAGGCTCACGCAGGACGGCGTCAGGTAGTTTCCCAAGGGATTGGGCACCAGGCGCGGCTTGCCATCCTGCCACAGCGCCACCAGGCTGTTCGTCGTGCCCAGGTCGATACCGATAATCATGCGAACGGTTCCATTCCTATTCCGATAATGCAGGCGGCCCAGCCGTCACCGAACACGCCACCGACGGCGGCCGCGCTTTCCCCGGCCGACTCAGGAGTTGCCGCCCATCGGGAGCGGCGTCCTGTCGACTTTGACGTTCTTGCATACCTCGGCCTTCATCAGAGGCGCGGGCTTCGTGCGCACCGCGCCATCCACCACGACAAGCTCGCGCAAGATCGTATGCGGATGGTGGTAGAGCGTTTCGTAGTCTTTCCCGGGCTCCAGCACCGCGCGGATCGCGTGGCCGTACACCGGGCTGTGCATGGACACGCCTATCGCATTGGGGTGGCTCCAACCGCCGCCCCGCGAATAAATGTCGATCGGGATCCCCGCCATGACGACGTACTCGGAGTAGTACTTATCGTCGGTGTTGGGCATGGGCATGCCGATCACCGTATTGCTGATTCCTCGAACCAGGGGATCGTTGGCTTCAAAGCTGTACGAACGCGAGGGATCGTCGCAATTATGGTTCAGGGTAATCCGCATTTTCGGGCCGAAATAAACCCGCAACCGGGCGCTGGCCGCCGGATCGTATTCTTTAGGCAGATAGGGACTCTTGGGCGCGCATCCCGAAACAAGAATGGCCAGACCGATCAACGCCATCATCGTCTTCATACCCCGCATGCTCTTCATCTCCCGCCCTTCGACACAGTGCATCCATCCACGTTCGGCGGCCCCGAACCCCGATGCGATCTTCCGCAGCCGGGCCTCGGGCGGCCAGCCCCAAACGTCCTGTATTGATTACGGCTGGAAGGGGAAAAACTTGAGAAGCGCTTACCGGTCCCGTTCCCACGGATTTTTCCAATCCGCAGCGGCCGCCGAAGCTCTCCGTCGCGACGCCGATGCGTCCCGGGCGGGCGGCCGGCCGGCCAAACGCAAGCCGCAAAAAACTCCCACTGCGACCAGCACGGTACTCAGAAGAAAGCGTTGCCGCGGATCCAGGTAAATGCCCAGCCCGGCCATGATGAATTTCAGCAGCGCCCAGCTGAGGCCGAAGCCCGCCGCCGCCCCGATACCGGACAGCATCCGGGCATCCACCCAAAACGCGGCGCGACGATAGGCTTCCGGATCCTTGCCGCTTACATGATCCAGCGGAGAAGCGCAGGCCGCGCAACGCGTCGCAATCGGCGAATTCTGGGTGTGGCAGTTTTTACAGAGAGTCATCGTGTTGGGTTTGCATGGACGAATCCGGCCTGCTGCGCTTCAGGGCGGCTTCCCCGCGGGAGACGCCAGAGTCAGACTGCATTTTTGCGGGGCGCCCCCGCCCTCTGGACGAAACCTGCCTCTGCAATGCGGCCTCCAAATCGCTGCAATACTCCTCCGTGGCGAGCGGATTGCCGGACTGCGCCGCGTGCCGGATACGCTCCAACTCTTCAGCGGCGACCGCGGACTCCACATAGCTTCGGTAGGCAGCGCGCCGCTCCGAATCCGACGCCCCCATAGCCTGATAAACGGGGTGCAGCGCCAACACACCCATGTCGCTTATTCCCATGCGAGATCGATAGCTGGACCAGGGATAATCCTCGGCCCGAGCCACCATCCGGGCTCGCACCGGATTGAGTTCGATATAGCGGCAGCATGCCAGCAAGTAGGTTTCCGTCTGCACCACGCTGGATTTGTATCGGCTTTCCCATAGCGTTCCGGAACGTCGGCAGCGCTGATTCCATCGCCGGGTAGCCCGTCTTCCGGTTTCCTGCATGACTCGCCCTATTGCCTTTGTTTCTTCCGACGGCGTCAACATCAGATGCACGTGGTTGGTCATAAGGCAGTAAGCATGGACTTGCACACCCAACTCCATCGTTTTCTCACGCAAATCCGACAGATAGGACTGATAGTCCTCAGGCTCCGCAAATATTGCCTGCCGACTGTGGCCGCGTTGCACGATGTGATGTGGAGTATGCGCGACCACCAGTCGCGCCAGCCTTGGAGCCATGCCAGTTCCGCGTTAGAAATTGACCGACTTCAGATTAGCAGCTTAAAGAAGCCCGTCGGCGTAGAGAGGGATGGAAAAGTCACGGACTTGGGCTATCCCCGCGGGGAACCCGCGACATACCCCTCACTACAGATATCCAGCGGATAGTTAGGCCGACCATGCCATCCTCGCCTCCCATAGCCTACGCTTTGAACCCGAGCGACTCTCAGCGATTCGGCGACGCTTTTCTTCACGTCAACGGCGCAGAATTCTTGCAGCGTGCCGCTCGTATCGTGGCTTGAGTTGGCCCGTAATGCCTGCTCAAACTTGTCGCTGTTGTCCACCGAGTCTGATCCATCCGTACCTTCAAAGTCTGTGGTGAAGTACAGATCGTAGAAGCCACTCGCGCTCGGGCCCGGCATCCTGAACTCTAGATAAGGCTCGTGCCAATTGCCGCAGTTGATGCACCCGGTCGCCATGTGCAGTTCTGGAGAGCCCGTGATCGCGTCGATCATGTGCCCCAACGATACGGCTCCGGGCGGAGGCATAGGTTTTTCAATGTCGAACATTTCTACCCATGAGAAGGGGCAAGCGGCCGACAAAGGATAGGAGAAATATGCTGCCACGTCTTGGGCATAGTGAACGGTCAGCGGACAGTCTTGTATTGAGTATTTCCACCCTGACGCGCTGCGAGCAGTAGACACTCCCACCTTACTGTCGACCAGGTCCTTCGTCGATCCCAGGATGCTTCGAATGGCTTGCTCGGCAGTCCAACACGGTGGCGACTTGCATACTGACTGCATCATCGACTCCACGTGGCTGACGGACTTCTGTAGCCGCCCAGAGTCTTCGCTCGATTGGATTTCCGAATAAATGGAAAACAAGAGGCCTACAACACCAAGAATGGCAAACAGGCCAGTGGCGAACGGATGCTTGCCACAGAACTCGATGACTGACACAACCGAGTTCTTGGCGCGTGCGAGACTGCGGCGTGCGTTTTCAGTTGCCATGGCGCCCTTCCTCACCAATCGAGCGACGTTCGATAGCGTCGAGGCCGACTGCGCTTTGTACTCAGCCTCTGGAGTAAACGCAGCTATCTTCGCCGCTTGTCTTTTCCTCGGCAAGTTCTTGCGCGCTGAGCCCTAGTGTCCGGTCCCGGTCACTCGGACGAGCCGCCGCATGCAGGCACCTGACGAAGCGCTCGCGCTGGCGCTGGCCAGCAAATAAAGGTGTCAGACTGAGCTGGCCCGGGCTCGTCCAGACTGACTCTTTATTTTTCAGGATACTTCGTCAACAATTCCACGAATGGCGGTGCCTTCAGGGTCTGGCGGCTTCGCTCGCGGACATCTGGTTTGGACTTCCCGATCAAGGCACGTGCCTTGTCGATGTCGGCCCGCGCCAGTTCCGGCTGCCCCATCCCGTCATAGGCCAGACTGCGATAGGCGTATGCCCAGACATAATCCTGTTGGTAACTCATACCTTCGGAGAAGGCTTCTGCGGCACTCGCCCACTGCTGCAGATCGACCAGCGACCGGCCCAAATGGTAGTAACTCGGCATGCCGGGAGTCGTGCCCTTGCCTCCAAGACCCAAGTTGTCCTGGAGCATTTTCCGAAGCAACTCGACCGCCCGTTCCGGTTGCCCGTCGTCCCGATAATTGCTGGCCAGGTCGATGATGTCCCAGCCTGTGCGTGGAGGCATCAAGCGCAGGGATTCCTCTCGGTCCGCAATGGCATGCGTATAGTCCTTCTTTTGCTCATAGACGAGGGCGCGCATTTTCAGCGTCAGCGCCCGATAACTGCTCGGCGCGTCGGGCCAGCTTGAAAGGCAAGCGGACAGCAACTCAATGGCGCCGTCCGGATCTTTGAACCCTTCACCGTCCTCGGTGAATTTTATGTTGCTCGTCTGCTTGCACGGGCTAGCCTGGCTCGTCGGGGCGCGATCCGCCAGACCCGCCCTCGGTGGCGTGACGGCGCAGGCAGAAAGCAGAGCCAGGGGGACAGCCAGCATTGTTGCTAGGATAAGCGGCTTCATTACGGATACTCGGCGTTGGTCAGGTCGGGACGCAGGGCAAGGAGCAACGGCGGCGTAATTGATCCCTGGAGCGTGCAAAACACGTTGGTCTGGTCGGCGGCGTCACTCTGGAGCATGAGTACGCGCTCGACGCTTCCCTTCGCAGTCACCGTACCGGTGCCGGCGCCGCTCGGGCGCCATGAGTCCGCCGGGTCGCCGACCGTACGAATTTCGGCACGAGCCCAGACATCGCCCGCCTCGACGAGTTGTCCCGAGGCGGGTAATACGGCATTGATTTTCTTGGCTACGGCTTTGAGGCTGCCTTCCGCCTTGAACCCCCAGAATAGAAAACCGCCGAGCTCTGAGTCATAGGAGACTTCATCGTGCCAGGCGATCAGGCGCAGCCCGTCGACATCAAGCGGCTTGCTGAAGATCTGATCCCGCCCCTTCTCCGAGAGCGGGTTGCCAACCGCGATCGTCGCCGCCTTGCCTCGTTTTTTTATCTCTGCCGCTGTTCCAAACAGATTCGGATTTTCCTTGAGCGCATTAAACAACGAAGCATCGCATCTCGCGAACAAGCGGAGCGCCTCGCTTGCCGACGCGGGCGCATTGCCTGCCGCCAACGCCGAAGAGGCGGCAAACACGAAAATCGAGGCAAGCAGCGTAGGAACAAATCTGGACATCGGGTCTTCCGTGAGGGTGCTGAATGGATGGAACAGGCTCGCTTTGTTGCGGCACTCGGCGGTCGTATTGATTCGAGCGCTTGATACGCCGGCCTCGACTGTTGATCAAGGAGAAAGCTCCCCCGCATATTTGCGCATTTTTCATTCATTTGAGTACTACATTAGGCTCTGATTACCCCGCTTAATCTTGAAATTGACGCTGTGCAACAAGGTGTCAGACAGAATCTTCGCTGGTCACGGCGCGCGCCCGGAAGAGAAACCTGGCCTGGCCCCTTATTTACACTGCGACTGGCCGGCGCTTCTTCAGGAACAGGAACACATGCTGAAAGGCGTCGTCCACGCGGTGCAGCGCGCCAGCCACTCCCGCGATCGGCGGCGTGAATTCATCGAATAGGCCAAGCGCCATGGGCAACACCGGATACGGCACCCGGTCGGGCCGGTCGTTGTAGCCCAGCACCAGCAAGCCTCCCGGCTTAAGCACCGCTTGGCAATTCTCCAGCAACTGCCTGCAACCCAGGGCCTCATTGATGCCAAATCCCAGCAGCCCGTTCGCCACCACCACATCGAACACATTACCGCCGTAGTACCCGGCCATGCGCGTAGCGCTGCCCGTCCAATGCCTGCCCGGCTGGCCGTAGACCGCTTTGCGCGCCTCGATATCGAGCGAGTGGAACTCCGCATTCAACAAGCGCGGATAGTGCCAGTTGTGCTTATCGATGCCCACGAACAACGCCTTGATCTGGCCGGAGGCCTCGCCGGCCATATTATTGATGTAGCCGAAAACCGAATCTTCGAGGAACCGACGGTTCGCGGCGTGGAGCGGGAAATCGATATTCAGCCTTTCGGCCATGCGGGGGGACAGCTTGAACAGCGCCCTCTTCATCAAATACCGTAGCTTGCGCATCCCCTTTCCCTTTCCGTGCCGTTGGCGTACTCGCAAACCGCCGCACTGCGCATGGGATGCGCGGGCTGCGGTCGGCTGCCTGGAGGAAAGATAGCCAGGGGTGGAATCAGGAGATATAGGATCAGACTGAGATTGGAACGGCGCGCGGCAGCCGTGATTCTCAGGGCCGATATAGGCCTTCAGGCCATTCGTGTTTTAGCTTCCGGGCGCGGCATCGTTCTACCGCGCTATAGGGTCAAACCTCGGAGAAGCCGATGAGCGCCGGTTTGAACGTCGCCGCCGGCACAACGCTGCTGGTTGGATGTACCAGACAGAGGAAAATGTAGCCTGACACCTATTACTTACTATTTTGCAGCATATCCATTAATTAAATAAACTTCGGAAACATCGCAATCTGGATAAACCCATTGCTTCCAATTCGATACAACCCAATTCTTATCCAATCCTCCTGAGATATTACTTATTTTCGGTAAATAAACCAAAATTAAACCAGCTTTATATCCAGATGTCACCATAAGTCCATACGGATTATTTTTTTCCATTGTTTCAAAAACCATAAAATCAACCAATTCTTTATAAGGATATTTCCCTTTAACCCTAAGGATTTCCCCACGAGAAATGCAATTATTTCTTGAATCTATTAGCTTCATATTTTTAGCCATACAAAATATAAACAAGGTGTCAGACTACATTCTCTCGCAGGTCATAGCCCGGCCTGAAGAAAAATGTAGTCTGACACCTTATTTTGCCGATCATAGAGCACGGCTTGAAGGAAAATGTAGTCTGACACCTTATTTTTTCTCGCAGGTCATAGAGCACAGCCTGAAGAAAAATGTAGTCTGAGACCTTATTTTTTTGAAGGAAAATGTAGTCTGACACCTTATTTTTGAAGGAAAATGTAGTCTGACACCTTATTTTTATTTCTTGAATCTATTAGCTTCATATTTTTAGCCATACAAAATATAAACAAGGTGTCAGACTACATTCTCTCGCAGGTCATAGCCCGGCCTGAAGAAAAATGTAGTCTGACACCTTACTTTTAGTCTGACACCTTATTTTAGGTCTTGTCGGGCAGGACGGTATCTTATTTACCGTGACATGCCAAATCGAGAGCAACCAAAAATCTAATTCTTTGCTGTCGTGAGCGAAGCGACCTCTCATATTCCTTGACACCAATGGACTCAAATTTCACCAGATCCCCATTGAATCTCCCGACTTCAAGAAAAACAACGGAGGAACCATTAACCAAAATTGCATAAAAATCTTCTGATTCCTCAGGAGTCCAATTTAAAACAAAGGCACTGCTTATCAACCCGACCTGAGCCTCAATGATAGATAACAATCTGTTTTCTGGCCTTCTAAGCCCAACCCAAGATATGGTCAATTCCTCACGAGAGGACTGCTCCAAAAGACTTCCTATCAGTCTCATTTGATCACTCCTGGAGTCGTTGTTATTAAGTTCCTAGTAAATGCCAGTAAACAACGTTTCAAACCACATTCTCTCGCGGACCACAGAACGCGGCCTGGGGGGAAAATGCAGTCTGACACCTTTTTATTACGGGCAAGACGGCATCTTATTTTCATACAATTTTGCCTTCAAATCCAGTTAGCATTATTCTCATTCCCATCAAAAAAAAGAGTAATCGCTTCCCCCGCTTCGTTTCGCGTAACACAAATGACTTCAGAGTATTCCCCGTACTGCCCCCCGGCACAGACTTCGACCATTACCCCGTCACGGCCCACTGGATTACGAAGCGTAAAATTTTGTTTTCCATCATAAAAAGTGACCACAAAGTGCTGACATCCTCCGCCAACCATTAGTTGACTACCATCACTTCTTTCCAAGACCAAAAGGGTATGTATTCGTCCATCAAGCCTTCCGAGAAAATTGATTGCAGCGCTTCTATCTGCATTGACAATTTTTAAATCTTGATTGTGAACACCCTCACGCTCATCTATCACTAGCTGCATTTTTTTCCTCGGCCTTATTACGGACTCTATATCGATTTCGTACTAACCACGGGGAGCAGGTCACACGACTTGAAGGAAAATGTAGTCTGACACCTTATTTTATGAAGCTGCTGGCGGCGATAGAGCATACGCATCGAGCGTATCGGCAGGCGTACGGAGCCCAGAAGACATGGCGCGTGCTCAATGCCAACGGTGTGGTGTGCGGCAAGCATCGTGTAGCGCGCCTGCGGCGCTAGGCCGGCATCGAGGCACTGCGTAAGCAGCGGTTCCGCAGACTGGAGAAACACTCCCTCCTCGGGCCGGCACCCAACCGTCTGGAGCGACGGTTTACGGTGCACTGTCCGAACAAAGTCTGGGTCGGCGATATCACGGTTGTGTCGACGCGAACCGGCTGGCTGTATCTCGCGGTATTACTGGATCTTTACTCGCGCTCAGTAGTCGGTTGGAGCATGTCCGAAAAGCGGGACCTAAGTCTGGTCATCCAGGCACTGTTAATGGCGATGACCAGACGCAAGCCACAGCCGGGGCTAATGCACCACAGCGATCGGGGCGCTCAATACAGTTCTGCCGAATATCGCGCAATGCTGACAGGCAACGGCATTACTATCAGCATGAGCGCCAAAGGCGATCCTTACGATAATGCCGTGGCAGAGAGTTTCTTCAGTAACCTCAAGAACGAATTAACGCATCACCAAGTCTTTCATAGCCGAGAGCACGCACGGCTGGCGATCTTCAACTACATTGAGGTCTTCTACAACCGCCAGCGAATCCATCAGGGGCTAGGCTATCGAACCCCTGCTCAGGTCGAGGCCTCTGTGCCTTAACCAAACTGTCCGGAAAATCCGGGTTAGTCCAGACTACATTTTTCCGCCGATCATAGAGCACGGCTTGAAGGAAAATGTAGTCTGACACCTTATTTTGGATAGGCCAATGGATTCGTGAAAAAACCTCAGAGTCCGATCCCCCATTGACTTACCAAACATCATGAGTCTCCGCTCTGTAATTATTCTCAATTCTCTCCACAAGCAGCGGGGCACTGATGATCCCCCTAGTCGAGATTTTCTGCTCGTCCAAACTGAGATTACGCTCCAGCCGAATTGCCTCACCACCATCCCACAACCATATCGAACCGCCTGGGCCTCCGTTCCTAGAGCGAAATGTGGGAAATATCTGCAAGCTCTCCGGAACAGAAACGTTTGCCACCACGGATAGCAGTCCTTGATTAACTGCACTCTGTACGACAAAGAATGCGGAGAACTGGACAGGGCAATTCACAATTTCTAAAAAATCTTTTGGCTGCGTATCGTAGAACCCAAATAAAACCCGGATCAAATATCCAAACTCGGGGTGCTTGTGTGTAACTTGTGCATAAGCTACCCCCTGTGACGTCAGAATCTGCAAAACATCGCCTAGCTTTATTCTTTTTGCCATTCAAAATCCTTGGCTAAAAAGGGGGTCAAAAAAATAAGGTGTCAGACTACATTTTCTCGCCGGTCATAGAGCACGGCCAGCAGGAAAACGTAGTCTGACACCTTATTTTCAGTCTGACTAACTTGTTGTTATTGATAGAACGCCGCCTGACACCTTATTTTTTAGAGTGTATGATAAAAGTCAACTATGGAAGATACGCCTACCTTCCACTGAGAAATTATCATCCCATCCTCGTTAATTTCAGCTCTTTCAGGGATGTAGATATTTACATTATCGGGAACAAATGGCACAGACAGCTCATCCAAAAAGAGCACGCTATTTTGAATATACGCGTCCTCCCCCTCAATAAATACCACCCAATAGAACAAAAAATTTGACACCTCAGGATCCCGCATCGACGTCAGCAACGCTGAATGTCTACCATTTTGCAGCCCCTCAGCCAAAGATTGCTTCCAGCTCCTTAAGTAATCGTCTTTAGACCAATACCCCACCGGCGCAAAGAAACTCTCTTTATAACCGTCAATTTCCACTTCGCCGCGCAATACTGTCTCATCAAACTCTTTGAGAACCTCGCCTTTCAGGCTAACACCAAAACTCATTTTTTCACCCAATTCAGATCTTTGTCATAGGTACCCACTCCTCAGAAATAAGGTGTCAGACTACATTTTCTCGCAGGCCATAGAGCACAGCCTGAAGAAAAATGTAGTCTGACACCTTATTTGTACATTGTGGCGGCGCGCTCACCGCCTCGGTCCGAGCCCAGGAAGAGATAGTGCAAACATCACTGGGCTCCGCGGAACTCATTGGAAGACGGCGATGAATTCGTGGGAGAACCTCAGAGTCTGAAGTGAAACTCAGCTACTTGGAGCCGCGGTAAGTCCTATTACACTCCCGTTTCATCCCTGGCGGGTCGCGCAAAGCGCGGTGGCACACTGACACCTTATTTCATTAATTATTTTGACAAAACGTTAGACAAACCCCGTACTCATCAAGGAGATCATCCGTGATTTCAAACTCGAATGAGCGATCAGGAAAGCACTCAGATAAGGCTACCCGCCAATAGCGCTCAATTTGTTGAGCGAAAATATGACACAGTTTGTAATCCTCTTCTGACAAACTTATCGAAGAAACCGGTTTTCCCGGAGTGCCTTCCCATAATGAAAAAAATTGGCTCACCGTAAAATTATTACGGTATCGCTCGATATCCCTTCTATGATCGCTTGGCATTAACTTACCGGAAGCATCTCGTTTGTATCCTTCCATAGGAAATTTTGCAGGGTCGTATTCGTCAGCATTCGACCTCCAAAATATGCAACCCTCCCGTTCTATGAAATCGGGAGTCAAGATAGCCATTACAGCAATGCACTTTTCCACCGTCACCAGGTTGCCGACATATGAAAAATATTCCGTAGCTCCGATATCCGACGCGAATAAGCGCATTACCTCTTTAGACAAGCCCAACTGAAATCTCATCATCAGTTCAATCCCAAATCATCCAAAATCGACTGAGGCACCTTTCCTGAAAATTCTTTGGTGCCACTATTCTTCTTGGCGAACCATTGACCACTCGGCGATTGATGCCATTCCACGACCTTAATCCGAGAATCTGACACATCATAAAGGGCGCGACCGTCCGGTCCATACACAACGGCATGACCATTTCCCAAGTTAGCATAGGAGTTTGGTGTCTGCCCCTCCAACGGATACTGCACTCCTCCCCGAGATCCCGTAACTGGCACATTGATCTGAATGAGACCTTTGGTAAAGCTCAGATCAATAGTATTTCCCGCCGCATCGCTGACAAAGCCAGATCCAGCATTTGTGCCTTTTCGATAAAAAAGGTGTCAGACTACATTTTCTCGCTGGCCATAGAGCACGGCATGAAGGAAAATGTAGTCTGACACCTTATTTCTCAAAGGCACTGGCTAAAACGCCTTCAGAGTTCATCAATTCAGCAACGTCCTGAGCATAAATACCGCTCGTTGACGGTTTAATTCTTTGGACAAGAGTACCTATATCAACTTCCGGGCCCAGTGTGTTCAAAACCATCCCGCAAGAGTTGTCACCACAAGTGGGCACCGATCCTTGATTCACTACTAACCGATCACCATACCTAGGTATCGCATCGTCAAGCAGCGGATTTCTTGCTACGGTTCCGGCAACTTCTCCAAAAAAGGTGTCAGACCACATTTTCTCGCCGATCATAGAGCGCGGCCTGAAGGAAAATGTAGTCTGACACCTTATTTTTCCATCACGTAGATTTCAAACTTCTTAGTTCCTCAATCTCCAACCCCATTTTTCGTGCCGCCACTTCAAGCAGCTCCTTCACCCTCGATGGAATCGCAATGTCAAATTCCAACAACTGAGAACAAAAAACTTCCAGCGCAACCCCCGCCTCCCCACACGCGAGAAGCTCCTTGACGATAGCCTTAGTACTTTCGTCAACACAATCCGAAATTTCCTCCAAGGCCTCATCAATCATTTCTTCCGCATCATCCATATCACACCTTCTACTTGGGATAGGCAGTAATAATCCCCTCATCACGAGGTTCAACTATCACGCGAAAAAAGGTGTCAGACTACATTTTCTCGCCGATCATAGAGCACGGCTTGAAGGAAAATGTAGTCTGACACCTTATTTTCATGCCAAGAAAAACCCTTCTGGGAACAAGCTCTTGAGCTCGACTCGGCGCTGGGCAAATAGTTGAAAGTCGGCAACAATGTCCTGAATATCGTTCGTGACTCTCACCAAATACCCGTCGCCAATCTTTTCAATCGGAAAGCCAGCACTGGCAATCCGATCCGCATCAACCTTCTCGGCGAATTCATCGCCGTAAAACATAGCCCAACCGGAATCCGGCACTTCCGGCTTTAACGCTGCCTTAAATGAGCCGATTTGAAAGCTGTTGTGTACCTCATGTGGTCCAAGCTCTGGCTCAGTAAAGTAATGCAGCATACCAAGCTGCGGGGGGAATATTTCACTCCAAGTCTTAAATAATTGATACCAATCAATCTTGTCACTAAACACCGAATTTAGGCGCACGCTACCCGGAACGATCTTGTTTCTGATATTACGAAACGTATGAATCACATTCCCCGAAGACTTTACAGACCGTTTTCTTCTCCAAGCAAAATCAAGAAAAAAATCTGAGAGACTGCCATTGGCCCTTATACTTGCCTTCTCAGCCCAGAACAATTCAGCTTGAGCCCCTCCCTCAAATGGCTCCTTCACTTTGTCCACATTGTGCGACACGAATTCAGGAGAAAGAAGGCCCTCATTTGAATATAAAGACTCAAGCAAGCGGCTGCCAACGTCCCAATCGACAGTTTCAATATTGGTTCTTATTGATATCTGAATGTATGGCTTCATAGAATTAGAATTTCGTCAATTCACCCGTTGACGGGTCGTATCGGTAAATACCACCGCCGGTTCCTTCGATCTGCGTCCTCAACTCTGCGGATACATTGGTCGTTCTAGGGCTGACAACAAGATTCAAAGGTTGTTCTGTTTCACCAGCATGTTGAATCTGAGCCCGCAACTGGTTCGACATTGAGAGGTTCTGGACGTTCTTAACCTCCAGCATCCCGCCAACGGATTTCCCCCACATATCCGGGATCGTTGTCACCGAAATACCGTTAACCGAGACGGTCACCGGTATGTTGTTCTTCACACCACCAACATGCTCGAACGCCGCCACCACCTGCTTCTCAAACTCAATGCCATTTTGCCGGTTCAGGGTAATTTGAGGGACCGGCGGGGCTTTCCCGGATGATCCAGCCCCTATTGCAGCATTTCCAGATTTTGTTGAACCAACTGCCCCAACCGCCGCCGCCGCACCTGCCGCACCGGCCTTCGCTATCTCATCCCACACAAGCTGCTTGGTTTCATCACCTCCCATCACAATCAAGTTCTTGATTGCAGCGTTGCGATCCGCTTCAAGCAGCACCGGCGCGTGGATCTTTAGAATGGCCAACTCCTCCTGCTCGGAGGCACTGAGACTACCCTCGGTCCGCAGCTTTTCTTCCAAATCCCCAACGCGGCTCGCATACTGCGCGAGCAACACAGTTGCTTCTTCGATTTTTTTTCGGCATGCGTCAGGAGTCACACAATCCTTCAACTCCTGCCGCTTCCCGTCGTCGATCTTCTTGTATTTCCTTGCAACCTCCAGTTCGCATACCCTATCACGGTTGCACAGCGCCATTTCCTCGATTCGCGCTTGGTGTTCCGGTACGCTCAAGGCGTTGTTTTCCGTTTCGTTAATGGCGGCGAAAGCGGCGTCCACCACGCTAGTGCCAGCAGCTAACGCAATACCGGCCACAAGAGACTCCACGAGGTTACGACGAGCCTCCTTCTCCTCTGGATCCAACTTCTTTTGATCGCCGCTCAGCAAGGCGTTGATTACCGAGCCGGCACCGGCACCCAAAGCACCTGCCGAACAATTCCCTCCTTTGCCCGCCGCGCCCGCGCAACCCACGATTGCGTGCATGGCGGCTCGCGCTGCCTCGGCTTCGGCGCCATCTCCGAGGTTCGCGGTGATGCGCTTGACTTCCGATGCCGCCAGTCCTTGCAGGTAGTTGATGGCAGCGGCTTGAACCATGTCGCCCATGGCGCCGGTCACGTTGCCAGTTATCGCTGCGGATATGGCCGTCAGCCATCGGCGCATTTCTCCGCCTGGTTCCCAGACTTTTGCTTCTTCGAACGCCAGCTTCAATTGGTCTCGGCGCGGGCCGGGTGGTTCATTCTCCAGGGCCTGCTCAAGCTCCCTCGCTTCTTTCGCCCGATTCGCCAGGAATTGGCCGGCTTGCAGTTGAAATTCCGACGCAATCTCAAACCCCGCCTCGATCTTCTCCTTGTCAAAGATCGGCTTCAGGGCATTCAAGGTGTCCGACGTGTCCCGGTTCAGCGACGCGATCGTCTCGGCGGCCGTCTTGCCGGTCAGCGCCAGTTGCCCGGCCTCATCCCGGATGACGATGGTCCCGCCGCTGATCGCGCTTTGCGTGGTGGAGCTGCTACTGCCGCTTGCCGCGACGACTGCCGGCATCCCCATCCCGAATCCGCTGCTGCCGGTCGATATCGATGAGCCGTGGTCCTTGCTCGCGCCCCCGGCGACTCCGTCCTTGTTCGTGCCCAGGCCCGAATCGCCCGCCTTGCCGCCGCCGAAGCCGAACCCGCCGCCTATCGACACCTGGCCGCCGCTGTATTTGGCGCTGTTCTTGATGTCCTCGGTTACCAGGGTGCCGGTAATCAGCTTGTTCAGGCCGTCGGCCACCGCCTTGTCGCTGCTGGCGATGACGCTGCCGATCAGGGTGGTGTTGTTCTTGACGTCGATCAGGAAGCCGCCGTCGCCCGCCCACAGGCCCGTCTGCTCGGTGACGGACTTGAAGTCGCTGTTCATCTTGCCGGCGCCGACGTTGGCCCATGCGCTGCTCGACCCCACGCAGTACGGCGGGACGCAAAGGCTCACCCCGAAACCCGCGCTCTTGTTCTTGGAGTCGTACTTGCTGATGTCCTGCAAGCTTTCCAATAGCAGGTTGCCGCCCACCGACGCGATGATCTGTTCGGCGCGGCCGGTTGCGCCCTTGAGCGTGGTGTCGCCGCCCGACTGGATCGCGAGCACGTTGCCGGCCGTAATGTGGCTGTTGGTCCAGCTTTCGTCGCGGCCATTGGCATTGCCGCGCCCGACCGAGGCGCCCAGCTCCAGCGTGAACCCGTTCTGCTTGCCACCGGTGGAGTAGCCGATGCCGATGCTGGCGCTGCTGCTCTTGCTGTCCGTCTTCTGCTCGAAGGCGTTGCGCGCCGCCTGCAGCAGGATATCGCCTTCGGCCTTGAGCACGACATTGTTGCCGGCCGACAGGTTCGAGCCGGTGACGGTGATGTCCGAGTCTTTCCCGGCACCCTGGGCCACGATGGTCAGGTCGCGGCCGGCGGCAACCGTCGAGCCGAAGGCGTTCGACGCGTTGCGGTCGGTCGTGCTGCTGCTCTTGCTGGTGCCCAGGCTGAGCTTGATGCTCACCCCGCCGAGCTTGTCGATCTCGTTGGACGATCCGGGCTCGATGACTTCCTTGGCGGCCGCCGCCTTGGCGGACGCCTGGACCGCGTCGTAGGCGTTGACGGCCGCCAGGCCGGTGGTTGCGCCCGCCAGCCCCTTCATGACGGCGTTGTCGGTCTTGCCCGCCGCGTCGGCCATGCGCGCGCCGGTCTGCACGGCGCTGACAATGGGGTTGCTGGCCGTGAGGGTCAGGCCGGTCTGCTTGATCTCGTGGAATTCCTTTTCTTGCGTGGTATCCAGCGCCGCGCCGATATTGACTTCCTTGCCGATCAACGTGATGTCGCCCTGGCGCGCGATGACGTTGCTGCCCATGATGTTCAGGGCGCGGCCGGCATTGATGAGGACATCGCCTTCCACGCTGCCGACCGTGCTGGCGTTGTGGAAGACCTTCTTGCCTTCGAGCGAGTCCGTCTGCTTGCTGGTGCCGTAGCTCATCCCGCCCATCGCGCCGAAGCCGGACTTCTTGACCATTTTGTAGTCATAGCTGTCTTCGGCGTTCTGGCCGGGGAGGATATTGACATCGCGGTCGGCGGACATCACCAGGTCGCGCTGGGCGCCGACGTTGGAGCCCGCGACGGTCAGGTCGCGTCCGGCCATCAGCACGGCCGTGTCGCCGGTGAAGGTCGTGGCGAGGGACTGTTCCCAGTCGCGGGAGGTAATGGTGTGCGTCGTTTTCGACGACAGGAACCCCTTGGTCTTGTAGCGGGTTTCGTCGTAGGCGGAGCCGGTCTCCACGCCGGCAGTCAGGTTGATGTCGCGCCCCGCGCCCACCGCCAGCTGCTTGCCTGCCGTGACGTCGGCGGCGCGCGCGTTGACGTCCTGGCCGGCGATCAGCGTGAGGTGTCCGTCGGCGGCGATGGACGAGCCGATTTCCGTGCTGGTGCTCAGGTCGTGCCGGTTGTTCTTGTTACGGACGATGGATTCGCCGTGGCTTTCCTCAAGGGTGGCCAGGGTGAGGTCCCGGCCGGCCTGCAGGCGCGCATTGTCCTTGACGGTGACTTGCGCCGCGGTCAGGGTCAGGTCGCGGCCGGCCTGCATGTTGAGGTTGCCGGCATCCACGCGGGATACGCCGGAGACGTACGAACCCCAGGTCGCGCCGTGGTTCTCGGAAGCCGAGGTGGAGGTCAGCGCGATGTCGCGGCCGGCCGACAGGGAGACGTTGTCTCCCTTGATCAGCGACACGAGATTGGTGAGGTCCTCGCGCGCGGCGAGGTCGACGGTGGCGCCCTGGATCAGGCCGCCTGCCTGGTTGACGATGTTGGCGGCGGTCATGACGACGGCGTCGCGCGCGCCGACGGTGCCGCTGTTGGCGATGTCGCCGTCGGCGGCGAGCTTGACGCTGCGGCCCGCCATCAGCGTGCCGTCGCCCTTCAGGTCGTCTTCGCGCACCAGCAGGTACACCTGGGGCACCAGCACCGTCTCAGTGGTGCCGTCGGGCAGCGTGACGGTCTGCTCGACCAGCCAGACCAGGTCGGTGTCCAGCAGGCGCTGCTGGGCCTCGGTCAGCGCGACGCCGAGCTGGATGCCATTGTTGCGCGCGAACTGCGCGCCCGCCGCGAGCAAGGCTTTGTATTGCCCGTCGTTGTCGGCGTAGCCTTCCAGGAAGCGCTGGCCGGTGGTGGCCAGGATCTGGTCGGCGACGAGCTTCTGTTCGTAGAAGCCGTCACCCAGACGCCTGGGTTGGCCGGACGGGGTGAGGAATTTCGCGCCGGCGGGGATCAGGGCGTTCAGGCCGCCCGGGCGGCCGCCCAGGCCCGCGTTGACGGAGCCGGAAGCGCCGGCATTGCCGACGGGCGCGCCCGGCTGTTGCAGCAGGTCGAACAGGTAGTCGCTGGAGACGGTGGGGCGATTGCCGACGAAGCGCGGGTCGGTGGCGACGATGTAAGGCGCATCGGGCCGGCCGTTGACGGCGAAGAGCTGGCTGTCCGGGATGGCGGCCGGGTTGGAGACGGTGCGGACCACGTCGCCGCCGGGCAGGCCAAGGCTGGCGACCAGCACGGGGCCGGGCGCGCTGCCGCCGCTGGCGCCGGGCGCGCCGCCGCTGAGGGACACGGACGTGTAGCCGCCGGACGTGCCCACCGGCAGTTCGATGGGCTGCGCGGCGAGCGTGGCGGTGTATGGGGTGGAGGTTTCCTTGCGGTCGCCGGAGCGCGCCTGGGTGTAGGTGGCCGTTCCCACGCGCGTCACGACGCGCTCGCCGCCCGCGCCGATGTTGTGGATGGCGGGGCCGGATACGTTCAGGGCGCCGCCCGCGGCGATCTGGCTCTTGTCGTTGGTGACGGCGCCGGTCAAGGTCATGGCGCCGCCGGACAGGATCTTGGCGGGGTCGGACGAGACGGTGCGGGTTTCAGAGACGGTTTCTTCGACCTGGTAGTAGGTGAAGGTGCCGACCAGCCGGCTGTCGAAGTCGGCGTTGAAGGCGCGGATGCGGCTGTCCAGCTCCAGGTGCGACGCCTTGTACGCCGCATAGGCGTCTTCGTAGGCCTGGCGGCGGGCGGCTTCGGCGGCGCAGGCCTCTTTGCCGAAGCATTCCCGCTGCGGCGGCACCCAGACCGGCATGGGACCGGGCGGCGCCGTCACGCCAAAGACCGACCAAATGCGGGAATCGGAGGGGTAAAAGAACGTCTCCGGGTCCGTCCGGCAATCGGCGCCGCCCTCGCCGCCCGTACACACGAATATTTCGGGGGTGTACGTGACGGGAATTGGCGCAGTTTCGCCCGCCCGGCCTTTCTTGCTGGGCACGTAATCGAACGGGGGGCCGTAACGCGACGCGGGATACGTGGTGGACGGCAGCAGGAACCGGCGCTCCGGGTCGTCGTCCAGCCAGGCGGGCACCTTGCCGCACAACGCCGTGACCTGGTCGCAGAACCAGTTGGTTTCCATGTCGTACATGTCGGTCGTGCCCGCCGGGGTCACGTACAACTTGGGGACGGTCCGCACGGGCACCGTCTGGCTGACGAAGTTGGTGTTGACGTTCTGCAGCGTGGCGGCCGAGATGGCGGCGTTGCCCGCGGCCTCGATGGTGGCGGAGGCGTTCAGCAGCGACACGGCCTGGCCGATGGCCTTGCGGTTGGCGTCCAGGGCGCCGCCGATGCGCAGGTCGGCGCCGGCGTAGATCAGCGCGTGCTCGCGGTTGACGAGCGAGCCCGCGCCCAGGTCCAGATCGCCGCGGGACGCGATGACGGCGCCGCCGCCGGCGCCCGCGCCGTTCACGATTTCGCCGGCGCGAATCGAGATGGCGTTGCCGTAGATGCGGCCGAAGTTGTCGAGGCGGCCGGCGTTGATGTTGGTCGAGGCGCCGTCGATCAGGCCGGCGTTGGTCAGCCCGTGGGCGACGTTGAGGGTGTTGTTGCGGCCGGCCAGCAGTTCGCCGGTGGCGCGGTTGTTCAGCGAGTCGGCCGTGACGCTCAGGTCGCGCCCGGCGCTCACGCTGGCGCTGTTGTCCATGGCGCCGCCCACGGACAGGGTCAGGTCGCGGCCGGCGGCGATGTTGCCGGTCTGGTTGAGCGAGCCCGCGTAGGTGAAGGACAGGTCTTGCGCGGAATGCAGCGTGCCCAGGCCTTGCAGGGCATCGACGTTGACGGCGAGGCGTTCGCCCGCGAGCAGCTGGCCCTGGGCGTTCTTCAGCAGAGCGGCCCGCACCGTGGCGTTGCGCTGGGCGGCGACTTCTCCGCCGGCGTTGTCCAGTTCCCCGGTGGTGAGCGTCAGGTCCTGGCCGGCGCCGACGGAGCCGCCCTGGTTGTTCACCCGGTCGGCCATGATGGCGACGAGCTTGCCCAGCACGCCCTTCGCGGGCGCGCCGGGGGCCGCCAGCGTGGCGCTGTTGTCCAGGGCGGCGGCGTTGAGCGTGAGGGATTCGTCGGCCTGGATCAGGCCGCCCCGGTTGTCCACCGCGCCGGTCGCGGCGATCGCCACGTCCGCGCCGGCCAGGGTGCCGGCGGCGTTGCCGACCCGCCCCGCTTCGATCCGCAGGCCGCCGGCGGCGGCGATCAGCCCGGCGGCGTTGTCGAACTCACCGCCCAGTTTCAGCGCGGCGTCGCCGGCCGAGGTGAGCTTGCCGCCCTGGTTGCGCAGGTTGGCGGCGGCGATGTCCAGGGCGCCGCCGTGCACGACGGCATTGCGCGTGGCGATATCGCCCGGCGAAGCGAGCGCAAGCTTGCCGACGGCGGACAGGTTGCCGCCGGACAGGTCCATGCCGGCGGCGGCAAGCGACAAGTCCTTGCCGGCCGCGCTGATGCCAGGGTGCGTAATGAAGGCCGCGGTGAGTTTGACGCTGCCCGGCAGGCTGAGGGCGCCGTCGTCGCCGACGCCGGCGATGAGGCGGCCGGCATTGCCGAGCGCGCCGAGCGCGGTGGCGTTCACGTCGCCGCCCGCCAACACCGAACCCGTGTTGTCCAGCGTGGATCCCGCCCGCAAGCTGGCGGCGCCCGACGCGGACAGGATGCCCGCGTTGCGCAAGGCGGCGCCCGCCTGGAGGTCGAGGGCCCCGGCGGCCTGGAGGCGGCCGTCGGCCGTGGCCGTGAGGTTGCGGTTGGCGTTGACGACGAGGTTGCCCGCCTGGGTGGCGGCGATGCCGCCCAGCGTGGCGTCCGTGCCCGCGCGCAGCGTCATGCCCTGCCCCGCAGCCGCGGAGCCCATGGCTTGCAGCGCCGCGCCCGCGGTGGCGGCGAGCGTTCCGCCCGCCTGCTGGCTGGATGCGGCGCCCAGCGCCAGATTGCCGCGCAGCGTGTCCAGCGTCAGGTCGCCCTGCAAGGCGGCCACCGTGCCGTCTATGACCATGCCGTCGCCGGCGCTCAGCGCCTGGGAGGCGCCCGCCAGCATGCGGCCCTGGGCCAGCAGCGTGTCTTGCGCGCCGGCGGTGAGCGTGTCGGCGGCCTGCGCCAGGCCTGCCGCGCCCACGGCCACGTTGCGGCCCGTCAGCGTGAGGTTTGCGTCGGTGGCGGCCGTGCCGTCCACGCGCGCATCGCGCGCCGCGTCCAGCGCCATGTCCCGCACGGAAGCCAGCGCGCCGGCGGCGGTCAGGTCCCGCAGCGCCCGCGCCGTCAGCGTTCCCGCGGCCTGCGCCTGCCCGCCTTGCTTCACGGTCAGGTCGCGCGCGCGCAGCTCCACATTGCCGGCGGACGTGTCGCCCAGCGCGGCGGCCGTGCCGCCCAGGCGGGCGTCGCCCGCCGCCGCCAGCGTCAGGCCGCCGCCCGCGACGATGACGCCGTCGGAGTCCAGGTCGCCGCCCGATTGCGCGGCCAGGCCATGCGAGGCCTGCATGCGGCCGGCCGCGCCCACGCGCAGTTGCCCGCCGGCGTCGGCGGCCAGGTTGCCGGCCAGCGCGGCCACCGTGCCGTCGATGCCCATGTGACGCGCCGCGGACAGGCTGGCGGGCGTGCCCGCCGTGACGATGCCCGTCACGAAGAGGTCTCGGGCCGCCCGCGCTTGCAACACGCCTTCCGCGTCCGCCGTATCGGCGGTGCCGGCCGTGCCGGCGACGCGCAGGTCCCGGCCCGCGTCCAGGAACAGCTTGCCGCTGCCTTGCGCCAGGCCCGCCTGGCCGACGGCCAGGTCCGCGCCGGCTTCGGCGCGCAGGGTGCCGTTGGCGACCGTCTTGCCGTTCAGTTCGGCATCGGTTCCCGCCGACAGCAGAATGTCGGTTTCACCGGAAATGGTGCCATCCGCGAGCAGCTTGCCGCCAGCCCGCGCATCGAGCTGCCCCCCGGACTGCAACACGCTGGCGCCGCCCAGCGTCAGGTCCCCGCCGCTGATCGCCTTGAGGGTGCCGGCATCGGCCAGCAGCGTGCCGTCCACGCGCAGGTTGCCGCGGGCGACGACTTGCGCGGCCTGGCCGGCGATGAGCACGCCGGCCAGCGAGGCCTGGTTGGCCTCTGCCTTGACCGAGCCGTCGGCCTGCAGGCGCGATGCGGAGGACGCCGCCAGGACGTCGCCCGCATCCAGCCGCAGATCGCCGGTGGCGAGCGCCTGGCCGTCCAGCGCCAGGTTGCGCGCCGCCCGCAGCGACAGATCCTTCTGCGAGGTGAGCTTGCCGAGGCTGCGCAGATCCCCGCCGGCCGTCAGGCCGACGGGGCCCGCCGCCGCCACTTGCGCTTGCGCGCCCAGGGATAGGTCGCCGCCCGCGGTTGCGCTCAAGCCGCCGGATGCGGCGGACAGCGCGCCGTCGATGGCCAGCGCGCCGTCCGCCGCGATATCCGTGCCGGCGTTGGCGCGCAGCGTGCCGGCCAGCGCCATGTTGCCGCCCGCCTTGGCCGCCATGGCGCCTTCGGCATCCCATTGCGCCGGGGCATCGAGGCGCAGGTCGCGCCCGGCGGCCATGGCGACGCGGCCGGTGCCCGCGCCCTTGCCCGACAACAGCGCATCGCGCCCCGCCATCAGCGACACATCGCCGCGCGCGCCGACCAGGCCGCCCAGGCTCAGGTCCGCGCCGGCGCGCAGGGCCGTGGCCGCGCCGGACTGCAACTGGGCGCTCGCGCCCGCGGCCAGATCCGCCCCGGCACGCGCCTGCAGCGCGCCCGCGGCGGTGATCCGGCCGGGCAGCGTCATGTCGCGGCCGGCCTGCAGCGCGATCGCGCCCGCTGCCGTTACCTGGCCGCCGGAACCGGCGCCCGCCTGCGCCGGGCCGCCGGATGCGTTCGAGACCCCGCCGTTCGCGCCGGAGCCGCCCGCCGCGCCGGAACCCGAGCCGCCGGCGTCGGAACCGCCGCCCGCCGCGGGCCCCTGGCCCGAGTCCCCCGTGGCCGGCGGCGTGCCGCCGGGCGTGGCGGCCGCAGGGCCGATCCGCAGGTTGCGCCCGGACTCCGCGCGCAGGTCCTGGCCGCCCATCAACATGGAACCCGCCAGCGACAAATCCTGCCCGGCCGCGATGCGCAGCGCGCCCTGGGTTTGCAGCCCGGCCTGCGCGGCGATCGCGACGTTGCCCGCGGCATCCACGGATGCCGGGCCGCCGGCGCCGACCGCGCCCTGGATGTCGGCATTGCGGCCCGCCGCAAGCGCGACGGCGCCCGCGGCCTGCGCCGCGCCGTCCACGGCCAGGTCGCGCCCGGCCGCCAGCCGGAGGTCGCGCGCCGCCTGCACGGTGGCGCCGGGCGAGATGCGCACGTCGCCCGCCGCGCTGACGTGAAGGTCGCCGGTGAGCGCGGCCAGGTTGCCGCCCACGTTCACGCCCACCCCGGCCTCGGTGCCGATCAGGCGGATGCTGTTTGCGTACATGCCGCCCAGGGCGGCGGTGTCCAGCGCGACGGCCGGCGCGGCGCCCTCGCCCGCCCGCGCCGAGACGGCGCCGGAGGCGTAGTCCACGCGCGCGGCGCCCGCCGTCACGTTGAGCCGGTCGGCCCAGACGCCGGCATTGATTTCCAATGAGCGGGCGATCAGGTCGACCTGGCTGAGATTGGCGCCGTACAGGCCCTCGCCCTCCACGCGGATCCTGCCGGCCGCCACGTCCAGGGCGATGTTGCCGTCGGGGCCGACCTGCGGCCGGCCGGTAGTCAGCGTGGCGCGGTCCGCGTTCAGGAAGCCGCAGCCATTGCAGGTGATGCCGGCCGGGTTGGCCACGATGACGTTGGCCCGGTTGCCCGCGACCTCCAGCGTGCCCATGAGCCGGGACGGGTTCGGGGCCGTGACCTGGTTCAGGATGGTGGCGGCGCGCTGGTTGCCCAGCATGACGTTGCCGGCGATCTGCCCGGCAAGCTGGGTCTGGCTTGCGCCGCCGCTGTTGTTGAGCACCACGCCCGAGGGGCCCACGTTGAATTGGGTGTAGCGGTTGTTCGATACCCCGCCCGCCGACGGCGGCGCGATGTTGATGACGGGCACCCCATTGCTCGTGCCCACCACTGGCTTCTGCCCCGCCACGCTTTTGTCCACCGAAATCGGCAGGGTCTGCGCCAGCACGGGCGACCACATTTGCGTGCCGATGACGGACCAGACGATGAAGGAGCGGAGTTTGGACATCATGCTTACCTGGCGGCTATCGGATTCAGAACTCGAACATCAGGGCCATCGCGAAGACGGTCGATGCGGTTTTCAGGGATTCGGGCTTTTTCAACGGCCAGCCCGCGGAAAAGTCGTAGCTGGCGTTCACGTAAGGCAGGGAGAGGCGGCCGCGCAGGCCCGCCACGGCGCCGACCAGGGTGCGGCCCGAGAGATAGGCGGCCGACGGCCCGCCCACGCGCCCGACGTCCAGGCCGGCGTAGAGCTGCTGCCCGGGCAGCGAGGCCAGCGCGTCCAGGTTCAGCGACAGGTCGTTGCGCAAGGTCCAGCCGTCCTCGGAGGCCAGCGTCATCTGGCCGTCGAAGCCGCGCACGGCGTAGCGGTTGCCGATCGTGAAGTAGTCGGCCGGGACGATGGCGGTCTCGGCGTGCTGGATCTGCCAGTTGACCTGGTAGGCCCAGGACTGGCCCGCCAGCTTGAAGGGCGCGTACAGGCCGGCGTTGGCGGCAAGAATGGTGCTGCGGCCGTTCCAGTCGGGGTCGCCATAGACGTAGCCCGGCGCGTCGGAATACTGCGGCCAGGTGCCGCGCAGGCCGCCGCCCACGTCCAGCACGACCTGGCCCAGGTAGTGGCGGTGCCCATAGCTGAATTCATAGCCGGTGACGTCGCGGCGCTGGACCTCGATGGGCACGTCGTTCAGCGTGCTGTCGGTGCGCTTGCGCAGCACCGAGAACGAGAGGTTGCCCTTGTAGGCCGTGCCGCGGTAGGGCACCACCGATACGCCGGCCTGGACCTGCTTGGTGGTGCCGCCATAGACGATGGGTTCGTCGAAGCCGGCCACGGTTTGCCGGTAGGTCGACTTGCTGGCCCCGGCGAAGACCGTCCAGTAGCCGAAGGGAATGCTGTAGTTGATGGAGGCCGCGCGCGTGTTCGATTCCGCGTCGCGCCAGCGGGCGTTGCTGTTCCAGGCCACCGAGAGCTGGTCGTACAGGAACAGCGGGGAATCCAGCGTGAGCCCGGCGTTCACCTGGTATTTGCCGATGGCGTCCATGCCGCCGTTGTCGCCGCCGACGTAGCCGTGCCAGCGCTTGCCCGTGCCGGGCCGGATGAGGATGTCGGAATCGCCCGGCTCGGGGCCGGGCGCGATATCGATGGAGGCGTCGGCCTGGCTGCCCAGGCGGCGGATGTTCTCCAGCGCCTGGTCCAGGTCGCGCTGGTTCAGTTCGTTGCCGGGCCCGCGGGGCAGCGCGGCGCGCCACCAGCCGACGGCGCCCTCGCCTTTCACGGCCGAGATGCGCCCCGGCAGATAGCGCAGCGTCAAGGTGCCGGCGGCCAGGGATTGTTCCGGCACGACGACGCGGGCGGTGACCTGCCCGCCGTCGATCAGCTGGCCGATCAGGTGCTCTTGCAGGGCGCGCAGGCCTCGGCCGCCCACGCAGCGATTCAGGACGGCGCCGGCGGCTTGCGCCAGCGCCGGCGGCGGGGCCGCGCCTTCCCAGGACAGCACCCGGATGGGGAAGCAGGGCGTCTCGACGGGAAAGACCAGGCCGTCCGAGGGCGCCGCGGCGGGCGCCAGCACGTCGGGGCGTTCGGCCGCGCGGGCGCGCTGCGCGTCGATTTCCTGCTCCTGGCGGCGCTGGATCTCGGAGGCGCGCGCGGCGGGTTCGGGCAACGGCTGGGCCAGCGCCGGCAAGGGAATGACCCCCGCTATCGCCCATATCGCCTTTCCTCCCAGCCCGCGCCACATCGCTTTCATACCGGCTTGACGCGGGCACCTGACGGTATCGCGCCTTCTCCATTTAAGACAATTTGTGTCTTATTTTGCTATACGAAACGGTTAATGACAATAAATAACCATTTGCTCCATATCAAAATTCGCCCGCAATTTGCTGGATTTGGGCCAAAAATGCCGGTGCTTAGCGCCTGTTTATGGGTACTTCCGCCTGCTGGAACTTGGCCGTCCGTAATAAAACGACATTTCGGTGAAAGCGGAAATAGCCAGGCACCTAATATCAGACGGGGTTAGACCGGGTTATCCCGAATGCCTGGACACCAACAAATCGTCAATAATTCGCCGACGTTTTGTCGTCGATCCGTCCCTTTACCGCCTTGCCCATGTCTGTCTCCGTCCGGGACGCCATTGTTTCCTCCTCCCATCTCGCCTCTTCCGCGCCGGAACTGTCCGAAGTCGAATTCGGCCTGATCATCGCGTCGCACGCATTCAATCGCTGGATGGTGCGCTGCATGGCCTGCGCGGGGCTGCCCGACCTGACCTCGCTGGACATCCTGGTGCTCAACCACGTGTTCCATCGCGGCCGCGGCAAGAAGCTGGCGGATATCTGCTTCACGCTCAACGTCGAAGACACCCACCTGGTGAACTATTCGCTGAAGAAGCTGGAGCGCCTGGGCGTGGTCCAGAGCGCGAAGACCGGCAAGGAAGTGTTCTATTCGGCCACCGATGCCGGCGCGGCCGCGATCCAGCGCTATGCCGAAGTGCGCGAGCAATGCCTGGTCAAGCCGTTCATCGATTCCCCCGCCGCGGACGACGCCAGCCGCCAGCTGGCCAATACCCTGCGCGCCCTCTCGGGCCTGTACGATCAGGCCGCCCGCGCCGCCACCTCGCTGTGAGATTCCACGTTGTCTAGCAATACCGCTTCCTCTTCCGCCCCGCTGCTGTCCGTGCGCGGCGTGTCGGTCGACTTCAATACCGAGAACGGCGTGTTCCGCGCCGTCGAGAACCTGGACTTCGACGTGCGCCCCGGCAGGACGCTGGCCATCGTCGGCGAGTCGGGCTCGGGCAAGTCGGTCACGTCGATGGCCATCATGCGCCTCACGGACTACACCAACGGCCGCATCTCCACGGGCCGGATCCTGTTTCGCGACAGCGCCGACCGCGAAGTCGACCTGACGGCCGCCACCGACGAAACGATGCGCGCGATCCGCGGCAACGACATCGCGATGATCTTCCAGGAGCCGATGACCTCGCTGAATCCGGTGTTCACCATCGGCGACCAGATCGTCGAGGCCATCATGCTGCACCAGCGGCTGTCGCGCTCGGCGGCGCGCGAGGCGGCCCGCAAGCTGCTCGAAAAGGTCCGGCTGCCCGACGCCGCGCAGCTGCTGGACCGCTACCCGCACCAGTTGTCGGGCGGCATGCGCCAGCGCGTGATGATCGCCATGGCGCTGTCGTGCCAGCCGCGCCTGCTGATCGCCGACGAGCCGACCACCGCGCTGGACGTCACCATCCAGGCGCAGATCCTGAACACCATCCGCGAATTGCAGCGCGACCTGGGCACGGCCGTGATCTTCATCACGCACGATATGGGCGTGGTGGCGGAAATGGCCGACGACGTGGTGGTGATGCTGCGCGGCAAGAAGGTCGAGCAGGGCACGGTGGACGAGATTTTCAACGCGCCCAAGCATCCCTATACCCGCGCCCTGCTGGCCGCGGTGCCGCGCCTGGGCAGCCTGACCGGCCGCGACCTGCCGCTGCGCACGCCGCAGACGGTGCTGGACGGCGACACCTTGCGCGAAGTGGGCGAAACCCGCGAACAGGACACGGCGAGCTACGACGAGCCCGTGCTGCGCGTGGACAAACTGACCACCCGTTTCGACGTGGGACACAACTTCTTCGGCCGCGTCACGCACCGCGTGCATGCGGTGGAGCAGGTGAGCTTCGACGTCTATCCGGGCGAAACGCTGGCGCTGGTGGGCGAATCCGGCAGCGGCAAGTCCACCATCGGCAAGACGCTGCAACAGCTGGTGGCGCCCACTTCCGGCGCCGTCCGCTACAACGGCCAGGACATTTTCTCGATGGACAGCGCCGGCCGCCAGCGCCTGCGCCAGGAGATCCAGTACATCTTCCAGGATCCGTACGCCTCGCTGGACCCGCGCAAGACCGTGGCGTTCAGCATCGCCGAGCCCATCCGCACGCACGGCCTGCTCTCCGGCGAGGACGCCATCGCGCGCCGCGTGGGCGAACTGCTGGAGCAGGTGGGCCTGAAGCCCGAGCACGCCAGGCGCTATCCGCACGAGTTCTCGGGCGGCCAGCGCCAGCGCGTGTGCATCGCGCGCGCCCTGGCCAGCAACCCCAAACTGATCATCGCGGACGAGTCCGTATCGGCGCTGGACGTGTCGATCCAGGCCCAGATCCTGAACCTGCTGATGGACCTGCAGAAAGACCGCGGCCTTTCCTATCTGTTCATCACGCACGACATGGCGGTGGTGGAGAAGGTGAGCCATCGCGTCGCGGTGCTGTACCTGGGCCAGATCGTCGAGCTGGGCACCCGCCGCCAGATCTTCGAATCGCCGCAGCATGCGTACACGCGCAAGCTGCTGGCCGCCGTGCCGGTGGCCGAACCCGGCCGCCATATCGATACCTCGCTGATCGAGGGCGAGATCCCCAGCCCCGTGCGCCGCGTCGGCGACGAGCCCGCCATCATTCCCCTGGTCGAATTCGCGCCCGGCCACCAGGTCGCCCGCGCCGCTTGACCGGCCCCTTTTTCACGTCGGCCCGCCCGACTTCCCGTCCCTGGAGTTGAACATGCTCTCCCTACGCAAAACCTTCACCGCCACCGCCCTGGCCCTGGCGCTGGGCGGCGCGCTGCCCGCAGTCCTCTCGACCGCCCATGCCGCCGGCACGCTCAATGTCGCGATCAACCAGGATCCGGGCAGCTGGGATCCCATCGACACCTTCGTGACCTTCTGGGGCTCGGTCGGCAGCAACCTGTACGACGGCCTGACGATGCGCGGCGCCGACCTGAAGCTGCAGCCCGGCCTGGCCACCAGCTGGGAATACCTGGACGACAACAAGCGCCTGCGCTTCAAGCTGCGCCAGGGCGTCAAGTTCCACAACGGCGAACCCTTCAACGCCGAAGCCGTGAAGTTCACCTTCGAGCGCCTGCTGGGAGCCGAAGGCACCAAGGGCCCGCAAAAGGCCAACTACGACTCGATCGGCGAGGTCAAGGTCGTGGACGAATACACCGTCGACTTCATCCTGAAGCAGCCGGATCCCGTGCTGCTGACGAAGCTGGCCGGCTACGGCGCCATGATCGTGCCGCCCAAGTACATCCAGGAAAAGGGCGAGGACAACTTCAACACCAACCCGGTCGGCACCGGCCCGTTCAAGTTCGAGAGCTACCAGCCCAAGGTCAACGTCACGCTGGCGCGCAACGACGACTACTGGGGCGGCAAGCCCAAGCTGGACAAGGTGGTCTACCGCTTCATCGGCGAGCCGGGCACCCAGGTGGCCGAATTGCAGGCCGGCCGCATCGACATCGCCACGCTCATCCCGCTGGGCCTGATCGAAACCGTGAAGAAGTCCGGCAACGCCGACGTGATCTCCACGGGCGGCCCGGTGGCGTACGCGCTGCGCTACAACACCAAGAACGGCATCACCCAGAACCGCGACGTGCGCCGCGCGCTGATCATGGCCGTGGACCGCGACGCCATCGTCAAGCAGCTGCTGCTGGGCCAGGCCAAGACCATCGCCAGCTTCCAGGGCCCGCAATCGTTCGGCTACAACCCCGAGCAGAAGCCCCTGCCCTTCAATCCCGCCGAAGCCAAGAAGCTGCTGGCCGCGGCCGGCGTGAAGCCGGGCGCCACCGTGCAGATCGACGTGCGCGGCAGCGACTCGAACTTCCGCGAAGTGGCCCAGGCGGTCTCGGGCTACCTGCAAGGCGTGGGGGTGCGCGCCACCATCAAGCCGTACGAAACCGGCGTGCTGCTCAACGACATCATCCCCGGCGGCAAGACCGGCGAGATGTGGCAGAACCAGTGGGGCGGCTGGACGTACGACTACGACAACACGGCCTACCTGATGTACCACTCGGGCCAGAAGTGGAATCCGTACGACAACGACGCCAAGCTCAACGGCATGCTGGAAGCGCAGCGCACCGTCTATGACGTAAAGAAGCGCGAAGCCATGCTGCAGGAGATCGCCACCTACGTCGCCGACCAGGCGCTGGAACTGCCGCTGTACAGCCTGAACACCATCGTGGGCGTGAACAAGCGCGTGAAGAACCTGGAAGTGCCGGGAGACATCCGCTTCCGCTTCCTTGAGGCTTCTGTGGAGTAGATGGGGCTCCCCCCCGAAGCGCTTGCGCGCTTCCCCCCCAGGGGGGCATGCCTACGGACCGGCGGAGCCGGATCCGTGGCATCCCGCTAAAAACAGCGGCAAGTGGGGGGGATGGGCGATGGATGTTGTTGTGATGGCTGTTGTGAGGCCTGCTTTAGTGCCTGTTGAAGTATTAACCCCACCTACCCTCTTCGGCGAAAGCCGGGGTGGCGATTTATGACCGGATTTCTCATCAAACGCGTGTTGCAGGCCGTCTTCGTGATCGTGGCCGTGACGCTGCTGGTTTCCTATGCCGTGCGCCTGACCGGCGACCCCGCGCTGATGCTCAGCCAGGGTTCGGGCAGCGTGACGGAACAAGACCTGGCCAACATCCGCCAGGCGCTGGGCCTGAACCGCCCCTTCCACGAGCAATACCTGTCGTATATGCAGGGCCTGCTGCATGGCGATTTCGGCCGCAGCTTCATGGGCGGGACCTCGGTGGCCAAGCTCATCGGCGACGCCCTGCCGGCCACGCTGATGCTGGCGTTCACGTCGCTGATCGCGTCCATCCTGATTTCGCTGCCGCTGGGCATCCAGGCCGCCATCAAGCGCGGCAAGCCGACGGACCAGGCCATCCGCATCCTGTCGCTGGTGGGGCTGTCGTTCCCCAACTTCTGGCTGGCGCTGATGCTGGTGCTGCTGCTGTCGATCACCTTCCCGCTCCTGCCGCCTTCGGGCTGGAGCGGCCCGGCCAGCCTGGTGCTGCCTTCGCTGACGATGGCCATCATCCTCAGCGCCACGAACATCCGCCTGGTGCGCACCACGATGCTGGAGACGCTGTCCGCGCAGTACATCATGGTGGCGCGCAGCAAGGGCCTGAAAGAGCGCGTGGTGCTGTACAAGCACGCGCTGCGCAACTGCGCGATCCCGCTGATCACCTACCTGGGCCTGCAATTCGGCGGGCTGATCGGCGGCATCGTCGTCATCGAAATGGTGTTCAACTGGCCCGGCCTGGGCACGCTGGCGTTCGACGCCATCTCCGGCCGCGACTACCCGGTGCTGCAAGGCACGGTCACCGTGCTGGCCGCCGTCATCGTCCTGGTCAACCTGATCGTCGACATCGCCTACGGCATCGTCGATCCCCGTATCCGCACGCGGTAAGCCTTATGCAGACTAGCTCCTCCCCCACCGTCGCCGCTCCCCAGGCCGCCAAGCCCCGCAGCCGCTACCGCTCGCTGGAATTCGTGCTGGGCGCGCTGCTGACCGGCGTGATGATCGCGCTGGTGCTGGCCTCCGGCTGGCTGTTCCCGGACGGCGGCGAAGCCATGGACCTGGCCGCCCGCCTCACCGCGCCCTTCACCACCGCCGCGCATCCCTTCGGCACCGATCCGCTGGGCCGCGACGTGCTGGCCCGCGTCATCGTGGGCGGCAAGATCTCGCTGCTGGTGGGCTTCGCGTCCGTCATCGGCGGCGCGCTGCTGGGCATCGTCATGGGCCTCATCGCCGGCTACTACCGCGGCTTCTGGGACATGATCGTCATGCGCTTCGCCGACGTGCAGCTGGCCCTGCCTTTCATCCTGGTGGCGATTACGTTCATCGCCATCCTGGGCGGCGGGCTGTTCAACGTCATTTTCTTCATGATCGCCTCGCAATGGGTGCAGTATGCGCGCCTGGTGCGGGCGCAGGTGCTGGCGCTGCGCGAGCGCGAATTCGTGCTGGCCGCCCGCGCCTTCGGCGTGCGCGACCTCGCCATGATCCGCCACCACATCGTGCCCAACCTGCTGGGGCCGCTGGTCATCCTGATGACACTGAACGTGGCCAACAATATCCTGCTGGAAAGCAGCCTGACCTTCCTCGGCCTGGGCGTGGATCCCATGATCCCCAGCTGGGGCGGTATGCTTGCCGACGGCCGCACCTATATGCAGACGGCCTGGTGGGTCAGCGTGTTCCCCGGGCTGGCCATCATGCTGACGGTGCTGGGGTTGAACCTGCTGGGCGACTGGCTGCGCGACCGCTTGGACCCTACCGGAAAGCTGTGAGCCCTGCGGCGGGGCGGGTATTCGACACCCCGACAGGCCGCCGCCGGAGTTTTTGAGGATTGTTGAAGATGGCATTGCTGGATAGAACATTCGACCGCACGCTGGACGCCTGGACGCACGCCTATATGGCGCCGGCGTGGCGGGGCGCGGTCGTGGAGGGCTGGCTGTTCGAAGGGCTGGACGCCCGCCGCGCGGCGCAGGAGCGGCTGGCGCAGGCGGGCGTGACGGCGCGCTTTCGCAGCGCCTACAAGCCGCTGCTGCACTTTTTCCTGGAAGAGGTCGAGCGGGAAGGGCTCGCCGCCGTCACGGTGCGCTATCCCTTGCACGAACATGCGCAGGCCAAGCGTTTCACGCTGGAGGCCTACCCGCTCGTGGCCCTGCTGCAAGGCGTGCGCGTCACGATGCAGCCCGGCGCAAGCGACCTGCACTACGACGTCAGCCTCACCTACACCGACGGACGCAAGCTCGACACGCGCGTGTATGCGCCGAACCAGCTCGGCCACGCCCAGGACGGCACGCCCGAACTGTCGCCCACCGGCTGGCTGCGCGTGCGCGACGCGGAGGGCACGTTGCAGCTCGACGCCGCCCAGGCCACGGAATACCAGCAGGCCTTCCGCAGCATCGTGGACACGGTGCGCGCCCATGCCTGGGGCGCCCACGAACCCTATTTCGACCGCCTGGAGATCCGCGTGGACCTGCCGGGCATGGACTTCGCGCTGCCGGTGGACGAGGAAATCGTCAGCACCTTCGAAGCCCTGCACGAGGATGTGTACTTCTCGCTGCTGGAGCACTTCCAGCAGCATTCGGGCCGGCCGTCGGGCGACCGCGGCCTGCAGCCCGGGCAGATCATCCCCGACATCCGGCGCCATGACGGCGCGGCGCGCGTCAGGATCTCCCTGGAGCCGTTCGCCGCGCTCGCGCCCGTCGCGCCCGCGGCGCCGGACACGCCGCTGGCGCAGGCCCGCGAGCCGCTCAGCGCCGCGCAGATCGCGGGCTGCATGGCCGCCTTCGGCGGCGACACGTTCCAGGCCGTTTCGCGCCAGGGCCGCCCGGTGCTGGGCACCTACCTGCGCGGCCCCGGCCCCGCCGTCTTCATCTCGGGCGCGCAGCACGCCAACGAAACGTCCGGCGTCGTCGGCGCCCTGCGCGCCGCGCAGACGCTGGCCGCGCGCGGCAACGCCCACTTCGCGCTCATCGCCGCCGAGAACCCCGACGGCTATGCGCTCTTCAACCGGCTGCGCGAACACCATCCGCGCCACATGCTGCACGCGTCGCGCTACAGCGCGCTGGGCGACGACATCGCCTACCGCGAGCGCGCGCCGTTTTTCGAGCGCGACGGGCGGCACCAGGCGCTGGCCATCAGCGGCGCGCAGCTGCACATCAATCTGCACGGCTATCCCGCCCACGAATGGACGCGCCCGCTGTCGGGCTATCTGCCGCGCCACTTCGAACTGTGGACGATCCCCAAGGGCTTCTTCCTGGTGCTGCGCCACCATCCGGGCTGGGGCGAACGCGCCCGCCGCCTGATCGAAGGCGTCACGGCGCGGCTGGCGCGCAATGTGCCGGGCCTGGTCGAGTTCAACGCCCGGCAGCTTGAACTCTTCCATGCGCATGCGCTCGAAAGCGGATTCGACGTGCTCAACGGCATCCCGGTGCAGATCGCGGAGAGCGATCGCGAAGCCTTGCCGCTCGCGCTGATTTCGGAGTTTCCGGATGAAACCGTGTACAGCGACCGCTTCGTTTTCGCGCATACTGCGCAGATGGAAACCGTCCTGGCGGCGACCGAGCTCTACCGCTCAGGACTTTAGCGGCAACACGCCGCTCACGGCCAAGGACCGCGACGGCACCGACCCTCAGAATCAATAAGAAAATGAACATCCGAGAACGCAATCACGGCGACGACCTGGCCCTCGTGGACATCTGGCTCCGTTCGGTGCGCGCCACACATACGTTCCTGACGGAAAAAGAGATCCAGGCCATGTACCCGCAGGTGCTCAACACCTACCTGCCGTCGGTGCGGGTGTGGGTGTGCGAGGACGACGCCGGCGAGGTCGCCGGTTTCATGGGCCTGAACGGCAACAAGGTCGAAATGCTGTTCGTGGACGCCAACAAGCGCGGCAAGGGCGCGGGCCGGCGCCTGCTGAATTTCGCGCGTTCGCTGCACGGCACGCTGCTGGTGGACGTGAACGAACAGAACCCGCAGGCGCACGGCTTCTACAAGCACTATGGCTTCGAGGACGTGGGCCGCTCGGCGCACGACGATTCCGGCCGCCCCTTCCCCATCATCCACATGAAGCTGGCCGGCTGAGGCCAGGGCCGGTTCCGCCTAGGCGCCGGTTTTTTCCTCGTGCCTGGCCTTCCAGGCTTTCAGCGCGGCCCGGTAGTTGTCCATGGCTTCGTTGTAGACGTCATAGACGCAGGGGATGCAACCGCTGTTGCAGCATTCTTCGGGCGCGGGCGGTTCGGGCGGAACGGGCGGCGGATCGTCGTCCGGGATGGGTTTGCGGGTGCTCATGAAAGAATGTTAGCGCCTATCGGCGAGCCGCGGCGCTTCAGGCCGCGATCGCGCCCAGCCAATCGGCGCGGCGGATCCGGTAGCGGCGCTTCGCGGCCACGCCCGCGCCCTGGGTCGAGACCTGGCGCATGCCGCACTTTTCCAGGACCCGGCAGGACGCGGCGTTGCCGTCCATCGCCACCGCCTCCAGCGCGTCCACGGGCAACCGCCCGAAGCCCAGCGCGAGCAACGCCTGGGCGATTTCGGTGGCGTATCCCTTGCCCCAGCCGCGCGGCAGAAAGGCATAGGCCACCTCCACCCCATCGCGGGCGACGGAACGCTTCAGGCCGGCGCGCCCCATCGGCGCGCCGTCTTCGCCTTCGCTCAGCACGTACATGCCGTAGCCCTGCTCGCTCCAGTGCGCCAGGTTGCGCAGCAGGTAGAGGCGGCTGGCCGCCAGGTCGCGCGTGCCGCCCATGGTGGCCATGAGGCGATCGTCCGCGTGCATGGCGGCAACCAACGGCAAGTGTGTTTCGTCCATGCGCCGCGCATGCAGGCGGGCGGTGTGGAAAGTGGCGGGAAGCAGCGCGGCGAACATGGCGGAAGACGGATGCGAAGACGGGCCAAGGCGTCCATGATAACGGCCGCCCGCGGCCCGGCCCAGACCCGAAAGGATGAGCCGGCCCGGTGCCGGCCGATGCCGAATGAGTCAGCTGCCAGTCAGCTCGAAGCGAGTCGGGCGCGGCGCAACCCCAGGAAGCTCCAGCGCACGTCGGCTCGGTCCAGCATGTCTTCGCGCTCGGCGAGATGATGGGAGGCCAGCCCGCGCGTTGCCGCCAGCGCGATCGTCTCGCGCGCGGAGACGTCGAACATGCGCCGTCCGTCCGGCACCGGCCCGTGGCGCAGCGACATGAGGATCTGGCCGCCCGGCGCCAGCAGCGCGGCCAGCGCCTCCATGCCCAGCCGGCGCTCGTCCTCGTCCAGGTGCATCCACACGGCCGTGAGCATGATCAGGTCGAACTCGCGGCCCTGTCCGCGCAGGCCCGCCAGGCCGGGCAAGGCGTCGTCCACCCATTCCAGGTTGGGCAGCGCGTGGCGCCGCTGGCCTTCGCGGCGCAGCTCCGGCGTGGGTTCGGCCGCCACCACCGCGTGGCCCATCCGCGCCAGCGCGGCGGCATCGCGGCCGGACCCCGCCCCGATGTCCGCGACGCGCGCCGGCGCCGCGGGGATCAGATGGATCACGTCGCGATGCACGTCGGCGAACGCGATGCTCTCGTACTGGTCGGCGAGGGCCGCCGCGTTTTCGCCGTAGCCCTGCGTGCCCGACGCGGTCACGATTGGCCTTCCGGACGAGCGCGGATGGCGGCGGGCGGCCAGGTGGCTTTGATTGCGTCGTAGATGCGCTTGCCGACGCGTCCGTCCTGAGGGAGGTTGCGCCGGGCCTGTTCCTCGCGCACGGCGTCGCGGGTCTTGGCGCCCGGAATGCCGTCGGCCACGCCCACGTCGTAACCCAGGCCGTAGAGCATCTCCTGCAATTCCTTGATCTGCGCGCGCGACAGGCCGGGATCGTCGGTGGGCCAGGCCGTCACGAGCGCGGGGCCGCCCTGCAGGCGGTTCAGCAGCAGCGACACCGCCAGGCCGTAGCGGCGCGACTGGTTGTAGTGCAGGATGGCGTCGAAATTCACGGTGGCCAGGAAGACCGGCCCCTTCGCGCCGGTGGGCGCGAACAGGTAGGCCTGCTGGTCGTTGCCGGACGGCAGCTTGAGCGCGGAGCCGTCGCCCTGCTTCAGGCCTGCCTGGGCCCATTGGGCGATCGTGCGGCGGTCTTGCGACCCGACGTACTCGGCATCGGGTTCGGGGGGAATGGCGGCCGCCAGTTCGGCGGGCACGCGCACTTCCACCACCGCCGGCAGGCCGTGCGTCCATTTGGCGCGGCGCTTGCGCAGATGGTTGGCGGTGGAAGCCAGGGCGTCGGGCAGGGAGTTGTACAGGTCGATCTTGCCATCGCCGTCGCCATCGGCGGCCAGTTCATAGAACGAGGTCGGGATGAACTGCGTCATGCCGAAGGCGCCGCTCCAGGAACCGACGAAGCCGTCGGCCGGCACCGTGCCGTCGCGCAGCAGCCGCACCGAGGCGTAGGCGTTCTTTTCCCACAGCGATTTGTTCTCGGTGCAGGCGCGGGTCAGCCATGCGTTCAGCACGTCGGTCTTGCCCACCTGGCGGCCGTAGTTGGTTTCGATGCCGAAAATGGCGACCAGCGTGGCCGGATCCACCTGGTACTGCTGGCTGATGGCGCCCAGCTGCGAGCCGTACTTGGACAGCACCGCCTGGCCGTCCTTCACGCGCTCGTCGTCGACCGTCTTGGCGATGTAATCCCACCATGCCTCGCGCCCTTCGGGCTGGCCCTTGGCGGACGCCACGGTGGTGGGCAGGAGCTTGGCGTTGGCGGTGTGCTTGTCCCAATCCGCCAAGGTCAGCCCGTTGGCGGTGGCGCCGTTGCGCAGCTTGGCGATGCAGGCCTTGGTATCGAGTTCGGTGGGAATGATGACCTGGGGCGCGGCGGCGGGCGCGGGCGCAGCGGCGGGTGCCGCCGAAGCGGCGGGCGCGGGCGTGGGCGTCGCCGCCGGGGCGGGAGTCGGAGCAGCCGCGGGAGCGGCTTGCGTGGCAGCGGGCGCAGCCGGCGTGGCGGCGGGCGCGTCGTCGAAACTGCGCTTGGGCGTCAGCGCGGGCTGCGGCTGGGCCGGCGCGGACGGCGCGGCGCGCGATCCGGTGGCGGAAGCGGGCGACTGCGCCTGCGCCGTCCCGGCGGCGGCGGCCGCGATGACCGCGGCCGTCAGCACGCTGGAAAAGGTGTCGATTCGAAAGCGAATGGAACGCTGGCGCATGGCAATCCTGAAAAATCGAAGTCAGCCGGGATCGTACCGCGATCCGGCCGGCGGGATCGAACCGCGCGGGCCGCGCTAGGCGGCCTGGCGGACCGCGGCCTCGAAACCGGCGGGCGGCGCCCGGAGCACGCGCCGGCACATGGCCATGGCGATCAGGCTGAACAGGGCGAAGCCCGCCGTCTGGCCGACCATCACGCCCTCGGGGCCGCCGTAGCGCGCCCCCAGCCAGACGAAGGGCAAGGTGCCCGCCGTGGCGCGCAGCCACCCGATAGCCGTGGAGTACGCGGCGTAGCCCAGGTTGTTGAATACCGCGATCGCCACGAAGTACAGGCTGTTGAGCGCCCAGGCGAAACTGCCGTAGCGGCAGAAGAAGACGATCAGGTCGCGGCCGGGGCCGGCCACCTGGAAGGCGTCCGCGATCCAGGGCGCCAGCAGGGCCAGCAGCGCCGCCGCCGAGAAGCCGTACAGCAGCGACCAGCGCGAGGTCAGGCCGACGGTGTGCTTCACGCGGTCCCATTGTCCGGCGCCCAGGTTCTGGCCGAGGATGGGGCCGATGGCGCCGGGCAGCACGAAGAACAGCGAATAGGCCAGTTGCAGCACCCGGTCGACCACGGTGGCCCCGGCCATCACGCTGGGGCCGAAACCGGCGTAGGTGGAGACGGTGAAGATGACCGCGGCGGGCGTGGCCAGCGTGGTCAGCGCCGCCGGCAATGCGATCCGCCCGATCGCGGCCAGGTGCTCCCGCAACGCCGCCGCGCCCGGCCACTCCACCAGGCGATGCCGGCGGAACACCAGCCAGGCGCCCAGCGCCAGCGTGGCCGCGCGGCCGGCCCCGCCGGCCCAGGCGATGCCTTCCATGCCGCCGTCCAGCACGAAGATCACCACGGGGTCGAGCAGCGCGACCGTGGCCGTGCCGGCCAGCAGCACCCACATCGATTGGCGCCCCTGCCCCGCCGCGCGCAGCAGGTTGGACAGCATCATGCCCATGCCCATCACCACGGCGAAGGGCGTGGTGATGAGCACGTACGACAGCAGATGGCCGCGCACGTCCGCGGCCAGCCCGATCGCGTCGGTGAAGGGCCCGATCGCGAGCAGGAACAGCGCCCCCGAGGCCACGGCGGCGGCCGCCATCAGGATCAGCGACGCGCCGGCCAGGCGCCGCGCGCGGGGCAAGTCCCCCGCGCCGAGGGCGCGCGACACCAGGGCCGCGCCGCCCACCGTCACGCCGATGCAGATCGAGGTAATGGTGAACTGGGTCATCGAGCCGAATCCGACCGCGCCCATCACCGCCTCGTCCTTGAGCGTGCCCAGGTACAGCAGCGACAGGAACTCCACGGCGAACACGGCCAGCATGCTGGCCCAGCCGGTCAGGATCATTTCGATCACGTGGCCGCCGAGCGGGCCGGTCACGAAACGGGCGTGGGGATCGGGCGCGCTCAAGCCGGCCGCCTATCGCGCGTCGGCGCCAGGCGCCGGCGCGACCGCGCAGGCGATCCCGCGGGCCGCGTTCAGGGCGCCTCGCGCCAGAACGGCGGGCTGATGGAACAAATCGGTCTCCTCCGGTGCCGGCCGCGCGCCGCGCCTCGGGCGGCCCGGGCGCCGGTCTCCGGCCTGGCGACGAACTATATCCGAATCCCGCCCCCGCGTTGCCAAGCGCCGGGCGACGGAGAATAATCGGCACATCGTTATCGCGCCGCCGCCATGACGCCGTTCCGAGGCAAGCTGCGCATCCGGCACCTGGAAATCGCGCTGACTGTCGCCGAGTTGGGCAACTTGTCCACGCGCCAGGCGCGCGCCTCACCTTCAGGATCCGAACATCATGCACGACTGGCTCAACGCATTGCCCAAGGCGGAATTGCACCTGCACCTGGAGGGCTCGCTCGAACCCGAGCTGCTCTTCCAACTGGCGCAACGCAACGGCGTGGCCCTGCCCTGGCCCGATATCGACGCGCTGCGCGGCGCGTACGACTACGGCAATCTCCAGGAATTCCTGGACCTCTATTACCGGGGCGCGGACGTGCTGCGAACCGCGCAGGACTTCTACGACCTGACCTGGGCCTATCTGCTGAAGTGCCGCGAGCAGAACGTGATCCATACCGAGCCCTTCTTCGATCCCCAGACCCATACCGACCGCGGCGTGCCGCTGGAAGCGGTGCTGGAGGGCATCGGCCAGGCGCTGGCGGACGGGCGCAGCAAGCTGGGGGTGAGCAGCGGCCTGATCCTGAGCTTCCTGCGCCACCTGCCCGAAGAACAGGCGATGCGCGCGCTGGAGGCCGCGCTGCCCTATCGCGACGCCTTCATCGCCGTCGGCCTGGACAGCAGCGAAAAAGGCTATCCGCCGCGGCTCTTCCAGCGCGTGTTCGACCGCGCGCGCGCCGAGGGGCTGCCCGCCGTGGCCCATGCGGGCGAAGAAGGCCCGCCGGAATACATCTGGGAAGCGCTGGACCTGCTCAAGGTGCTGCGCATCGACCACGGGGTGCGCGCCGCCGAAGACCCGCGGCTGATCGCCCGCCTGATCGACGAGCAGATTCCGTTGACCGTCTGCCCCCTGTCCAATATCCGCCTGCGCGTGTTCGAGCACATGCGCCATCACAACATCCTGTCGCTGCTGGACGCGGGCGTGAAGGTGACCGTCAACTCCGACGATCCGGCGTACTTCGGCGGCTACGTGAATGAGAACTTCCATGCCCTGTACGAGCATCTGGGCATGTCGCGCGAGCAGGCCCAGGCGCTGGCCGACAACAGCCTGGACGCCCGCATCGCGAAATAGGCCCTCCGGCGCAGCCGCGCGCCGACTCAGCCGGCGCGCGCGCCCAGCGTGCGCAGGAACATGTCGGCCAGCGGCGCGGACAGGCCCCGCGCGTCCAGCCTGCCCTGCGCGATGCGCGCGTCCACCGCGCCGTGCATGCCGTGGTACAGCACGATGGCGGCGAGCGCGGCGTCGTCCAGCGTCCAGCAGCCGGCGCGCGCGCCGGCCTCCAGAATGCCTTCCAGCTGATCCAGCACCGCGCTTTTCTCGGCCACGCCGCGGTCGGGATGCTGGGCGTCGTGGAACACCACGTCGTGCAGCGCGTAGCCGTCGAAATAGGCCTCGACCCCGGCGCGCGTCCAGGCGCGCAGCCGCGCCACGCCGTCGTCCGGCGCACAGGCGCCGACGGCGCGCTCGATGTGGTCGAGGAAGCCCTGCGAGAACTTGGCCCGCAGCGCGGCCAGCATGTCGTTCTTGGAGGTGAAATAGTGATAGAACGTGCCCTTGGCCACGCCGGCGCGCTCCACGATCTCGCTGATGGTGGTCGCTTCCACGCCCTTCTGGATGAAAAGCGCCTCCGCGGCCGCCATGAGTTCGTCCAGCCGCACCGCGGCGGGCTTGGTGCGCGGCTTGCGGCCGGCCCCCGGGCCGGAGGGCGGGGACAGCGGATCAGGGGCGGCAGGCATGTGGGCAAAGCGTCCATTCAACGGCAAGGCGCCAGTGTAGAGGACGCGGCCGCGACCGATCAAAGGGCCGAAACGAGAGATGGAAACGATTCTATTTTTCATTGACCGACGGTCGGTCGACAAATAGAATAACCGCTTCCCCACCCCTCCCGCCGCTATGCATCCCGCACGCCGCCGCGCCCTGGTCCTGGCCGTCAACCTGGGCAGCTTCATCACCATCCTGGACATCAGCATCGTCAACGTGGCGCTGCCCACCATGCAGGCCGCCTTGCGCATCGACATGGCGGGCCTGCAATGGGTGGTGGACGCCTACGCCCTGTTCCTCTCGGCCTTCATGCTGTCGGCGGGGCCGCTGGGCGACCGCTACGGCCGCAAGCGCTCGTGGCTGGCGGGCGTGTTGCTGTTCACGGCGGGCTCGGCCCTGTGCGGGCTGGCCGACAGCCTGCCGGCGCTGCTGATCGGCCGCGCCGTGCAGGGCGTGGCCGGGGCCCTGCTGGTGCCGGGCGCGCTATCGCTGCTGACCCAGGCCTTCCCCGATCCGAAGGAGCGCGCCCAGGCCATCGGCATCTGGGCTTCGTGCAACGCGGTTTCGCTCATCGTGGGGCCGATGCTGGGCGGCGTGCTGGTGGCGCATTTCAACTGGCAGAGCATCTTCCTGATCAACCTGCCGGTGGGCGCGCTGGCCATCGCGCTGGGCGCCTGGAGCATCACGGAAAGCGCCCATCCCGAACACGCCGCCTTCGATCCGGCCGGCCAGGCGCTGAGCGTGTTGTGGCTGGGCGCGCTGACCTTCGGCCTGATCGCCGCGGGCGAGCACGGCTGGGCCGCGCCGCAAGCCTCGGGCGCGCTTGCCGTCGCCGCCGCCGGACTGCTTGCATTCCTGTGGGTCGAACACCGCGCGGCGCGCCCCATCTTGCCGCTGGGCCTGTTCCGCGACGCGGGCTTCGCCATCACCAATTTCGCGTCCTTCGTGCTGGGCTTTTCGGCCTACAGCAGCCTGTTCTTCTTCTCGCTCTACCTGCAGCACGTGCAGGGCCTCTCGCCGCTGGCCGCGGGCTGGCAGCTGGCGCCGCAGTTCGCCGCGGCCGGATTGGTGTCGGTGGTGTTCGGCCGCCTCAACCTGCGCTTCGGACTGCCGCGGCTGATGGTCGCCGGCTATGTGTTCATCGGCGTGGCCATGCTGGGCATGACGGCCTTCGAGACCGACACGCCGTATGCGGTGACCGGATCGCTGCTGGTGCTGCTGGGCCTGGGCACCGGCCTGGCCGTGCCCTCGACCAGCATGGCGGTGATGGCCACCGTGCCGCGCGAGCGTTCCGGCATGGCGTCGGCCACCATGAACGCGCTGCGCCAGACCGGCATGACGATAGGCATCGCGCTGCTGGGCGCGCTGATGAGCGGACGCGCGATCGATGCGATGGCCGCCTCGCTGTCGCGGCTGGGCGCGCCCGAGGCGCAGGCCGCGGCGCGCGCGGCGGTCACGCAGCACGTCATGCCCGAGCAGCCCGCCAACGCGGCCGCGCTGTTCGCCGACGCGCTGGCCAGCGGGTTCCATGCCGCGATGCTCGCGGCGGGCGCCGCCTCGCTGGTGGCGGCGGTGTTGCTGCTGGCGGTGGCGCGAGGGTCGCGGCGCGTTCTGCGCGCGGCCTGAGGCGCCGATTTCCACGGCGCGAAATTCCATCGGCCGGAATCAAAACGGCCTCTTTTTAAGCGGGCGTAACAAACGCGCCGGCGGCGGAACGCTCCGGTAAGATCGTCATCCGATAACAGGTTAACAACCAAGAGGAGAACGAGACATGCCGCGACCGAATACCCTGTTCCGCCTGGCGCCGCTGGCGCTTGCCGCCCACCTGCTGATGTCCGGCCCGGCGGCCGCGCAGAGCGCGCCCGGCACGCAAGGCCCGCTGGCCCCGGCGCCCGATCCCGCCCTGGCCGCGCAGATCGACCAGCGCGCCCGCGCCATCGAAGACAAGCTCATCGCGTGGCGCCGCGACATCCATCAGCATCCCGAACTCGGCAACCAGGAAACGCGCACGGCCAAGCTGGTGGCCGATCACCTGCGCGCATTGGGCATGGACGTGAAGACGGGCGTGGCCGGCACCGGCGTCGTCGCGGTGCTCAAGGGCGGCAAGCCGGGTCCGGTGGTGGCGCTGCGCGCCGACATGGACGCGCTGCCCGTGAAGGAGCAGGTCGACGTGCCCTACGCCTCCAAGGCCAAAGGCACTTACCTGGGCAAGGAAGTGGACGTGATGCACGCCTGCGGCCACGATGCCCATACCGCCATCCTGATGGCCACCGCGGAAGTGCTGGCCGGCATGAAGGACGAGCTGCCCGGCAGCGTGAAGTTCATTTTCCAGCCCGCCGAGGAAAGCCCCGCCGATTTCGAGCCCGACGGCAAGAAGATCTGGGGCGCCAAGATGATGGTGCAGGAAGGCGTGCTGGAGCAGCCCAAGGTGGACGCCATTTTCGGGCTGCACGTGTCGAGCGCCTATCCCGCGGGCAAGCTGTCGTGGCGCAGCGGCCCCGCGATGGCGGCGGCCGACCAGTTCTGGATCGACGTGACCGGCAAGCAGACGCACGGCGCCCGGCCGTGGTCGGGCATCGACCCCATCGTGGTGAGTTCGCAGATCATCCTGGGCCTGCAGACCATTCCCAGCCGCCAGATCAACAGCATGCTGGAGCCGGCCGTCATCACCGTGGGCGCGATCCACGGCGGCAACCGCATGAACATCGTGCCCGACAGCGTGGCCATGACGGGCACGATCCGCACCTACGACGAAGGCATGAAGAAGGACATCCACCAGCGCATCGCGCGCACCGCCGACATGATCGCGCAAAGCGCGGGCGCCAAGGCGGACGTGCGGGTGGTGGAGCTCTACAACGCCACCGTCAACCATCCGGAGCTGACCGAGAAGATGGGGCCGACCCTGCGCCGCGTGGCGGGCGAAGGCAACTATGGGCTGCAGCCCAAGTCGACCGCCTCGGAGGATTTTTCGTTCTACCAGGAAAAGGTGCCCGGCATGTTCTTCTACCTGGGCGTGACGCCCAAGGACACGGACGTGGAAAAGGCCGCCCCCAATCATTCGCCGCGCTTCTACGTGGACGAGTCGGGCCTGATCAACGGCGTTCGCGCGCTCTCCAACCTGGCCGTCGACTACATGGCCGGCGCGCGGCAAGGCGGTTAGGCCGAGAACGCGGGGTGGTAGGCCACCTCGCCGCTCGCCAGCCGAGTGAAGGCCAGCGCCATGAAGTATTCGGGCGGCGCGCCCGGGTACTTCAGCGCGGGCGCCGGCGCGAAACCGAAGCGGCCGTAGTAGGCCGGCTCGCCCAGCACCACGCAGCCCGCCGCGCCGAGCGCCCGCAGCCTGGCCAGCCCCTCCCGCGACAGGGCCGAGCCGATGCCGCGGCCCTGGCAGTCCGGCCGCACGGCCAGCGGCCCCAGCCCGTGCCAGCCCGCGGAGCCGTCGCCGACCGTGACCGGCGAAAACGCGATGTGCCCCGCCAGGCGGCCGTCTTCCCAGGCCGTCAGCGACAGCGTCAGGGCGCCGGCCTCGCGCAGCGCGTCGGTGATGCGGCCCTCGGTTCCCTCGCTGTGGGGATTGCCCTCGAAGGCCGCCTGCGTCAGCGCGTAAATGGCGTCGCGGTCGCGCGGCGCCTCTGGAAGAATCAGCATGGCTCTGCTCCTGGCGATATTGCCGGGCAGTGTAGCGCCCGGCTCGCGGCCCCTCCGCATTGACGCTGGCGCGGGCCCTGGCTACAGTGGCCCGACCCCTTGCGGTCCGCCCTCGCCGGCGCCGCCAGGCCCACCGCCCGCGCCCCGCCGCGGCATCACGCTTTCGGATCCCTATGAACCACTACCGCGTCGGCATCGCCGGCTTCGGCGCCATCGGCCAGGCCGTGGCGCAATCCCTGGACGCCGGGCTGCCCGGCCTGGCCCTGGCCGCCGTCGCGGTGCGCGACCCCAAGGCCCCGCCGGCCTTCGCCTGGGCCAACGGCGCCCCCGCCTTCACCACTCTCGACGCCCTGCACGAGCTTTGCGACGTGGTCGTCGAATGCGCGCCCGCCGCCGTGTTCCGCGACATCGCCGAGCCGGTGCTGCGCGCCGGCAAGAAGCTGGTGGTGCTGAGCTCCGGCGCGCTGCTGCGCCACGACGACCTGATCGAGCTCGCCCGCGCCCACCAGGGCCAGATCGTGGTGCCTTCCGGCGCCATCCTCGGCCTGGACGCCGTCACCGCCGCGGCGGAAGGCGTCATCCACTCCGTCACGATGATCACGCGCAAACCGGTGCGCGGCCTGCTGGGCGCGCCCTACCTCGCCGAGAACAACATCGACATCTCCGGCATCACCGAACCCCGCCTGGTGTTCCGCGGCTCGCCGCGAGACGCCGCCGTGGGGTTCCCGGCCAATCTGAACGTGGCGGTCAGCGTTTCGCTGGCGGGCATCGGGCCGGATCGCACCACCCTGGAAATCTGGGCCGATCCCTCGCTGGAACGCAATGTCCACCGCGTCGAAGTGGCTTCCGATTCGGCCTCGTTCTCGATGGAAATCCAGAACATCCCCTCGGCCAATCCCAAGACCGGCCGCATCACCGCGCAAAGCGTGGTCGCCGCGCTGCGCAAGCTGACCAGCCCCTTGCGCGTGGGCACCTGACCTCGCCCGCAAGCGCCCAGGCCCTGCGCAAGGCTCCTTTTAGTGTCAACAGGCCCTAGGCCGCGGCGCGGCGCCAGGCCGGCGGCTCGCCTCGCGCTTCCATCCGGCCCATCGTCCAGCCGCCGGCGCCGTCCAGTTCCAGCCTGTGGGTATGGAAGGCGTCGAGCGTGCTGCGATGGCCCACGCTGACCAGCATGCAGGACGGCAGCGCGTCGCGCAGCAGGCGGTACAGCGCATGCTCCAGGCCCTCGTCCGTGGCGGAGGTGGCCTCGTCCAGGAACACGATGGCGGGCCGGTTGTACAGCACGCGCGCGAAGGCCACGCGCTGCTGCTCGCCGATGGACAGGATGCGCGCCCAATCCGCGACCTCGTCCAGCCGGCCGGCCAGGTGCCCCAGGTTGACGCGCTCCAGCGCCTCGACCAGGCGGGCGTCGTCTTCGGGCTGCGCCAGGCCGGGATAGGCCAGCGCGCCGCGCAGATCGCCCAGGGGCAGATACGGCCGCTGCGACAGGAACAGCGCGCTGGCGCCCTGCGGCCGCCGCACGCTGCCTTCGGCATGCGGCCACAAGCCGGCCAGCGCGCGCAGCAACGTGGTCTTTCCGCTGCCCGAGGGCCCCTTGATCAGCAGGGCCTGCCCCGGGCGCAGGCGCAGGTCCAGATCCCGCAACAGAACCGCGCCATCGGGCCGGCGCAATTGCAGGCCGGCGATCTCCAGGCCGTCGGGCAGCGCCTCGGTCCGCACGGCGGGCAAGGCCCGCGCGGCCTCGTTGGCGTCCAGGAAACCGTTAAGCCGGTCCAACGTGGCGCGGTACTGCGCGAAGGTGTCGTACGAACTGCGGAAGAACGACAGCGAATCCTGCACCTGCCCGAACGCCTGCGACGTCTGGATGACGTCGCCCAGCTTGATCGCGCCGCTGAAGAAGCGCGGCGCCTGCAGGATGAAGGGAAACACCACGGCCACCTGGCTGACCGTCAGGTTGAAGCCGTCGAACTTCAGGCCCCGGTACACGCGCGCCCACAGGTTGGCGATGTAGGCCGTGAAGCGCGTCCACAAGGTGGCGCGTTCCACCCCTTCGCCCTGGTAGAACGCGACGTTCTCGGCGTTCTCGCGCAGGCGCACCAGCGCGTAGCGGAAGTTCGCGGTCAAGCGCTCGGACAGGAAGTTCAGCCTGATCAGCGGGCGGCCGATCTTGAAGGCGAACAGCGTGGCCACGATCACGTACAGGTACACCACGAACACCATGGCGCGCGGGATCTCCACGCCGCCCACCGTGAGCGCGCCGGACAGCCCCCAGAGAATCGAGGTGAACGCCACCAGCGACACGACGGCGCTCAGCGCGCCGATCGCCAGGGTGCGCGATCCGGTGACGAACATGGCGATGTCCTGCTCGATGCGCTGGTCGGGGTTGTCGACCGGCGCCTCCAGGAAATGGCCGCGATAGTAGGCGCCCGCGTCCAGCCAGTCGCGCGTGAGGCGATCGTTGAGCCAGACGCGCCAGCGGATATCGAAGGCCTGGCCCGCGTAGCTGTCGGCCAGCGTCCGCGCCACATGCACGCAGGCAAGCACGGAGAATATGCCCAGGAAGCGCCAGAAGGCGGATTGGTCCAGCGCTTGCAGCGCGCTGTAGAAGCCGTTGTACCAGAACGAAAACAGCACCGTCATGCGCACGGCGAACATCGCCAGGAACAGCAGCAGCGCCAGCGTGAGCAAGGGCCGCCAACTGCGGCGGGGATCGAGGTACGGCCAGGCCAGCCGCCAGAATTTGCGGCCCCAGTCCGTGGTCCTCGCGAGCACGGCCGCGGCCAGCGCCAGGGCCACGGCGGTGAAGCCGAAGGCCCGCGCGAGCCACCATGCGCTTTCCGCAAGCTGCTGCTGCCAATTCAGATCCATGAGCCGGTTTTCCTCTTGATGCGCGTTCCTGGTTAGACGGGACGCGTACTTCGAGTTCCGGCGCAAGGCCCGTTTTAAGCCTCGCTTAAGCGTTCCGGCAGGGTGGCTGAAGGCGCATTGAAAGCGGGCCGGATCAGCGAGCGCCGAGGTCCAGGTTGGCGAACATGTCCGCCAGCGTCGGCACCGACCGGGCAGGCCAGATGGCGCTGAGGTCGAAGCTGGGCAGCGCCTGCCCGTCGCGCACTTCGCAGAAGCGCACGCCGCGGAAATTCATCGAGCGGATCCAGCTGGGCAGCAGGGCCACTCCGCAACCGCCCGCCACGCAGGACAGCACCGTCAGCGTGCGGTTTGCCTCCTGCGCCACGTGCGCGTCGTGGCCGGCCTTGCGCATCGCGTCCAGGATGCCGGCATAGAAGGCCGGCAGCTGGGATTGCGGATACATCACCAGGCCGGCGCGGGCGATCTGGGCCATGCTGACCTGGCCGTCGGCGGGCACGTCGAGCTCATCGGGCACGGCGGCCACCAGCCGGTCCCGCAGCAGCTGGCGTTCGCGCATGCGGCCGCCGACCGCGACCGGCGTGTGCATCAGGCCGATATCGATTTCGCCGGTCTGCAGGGCCTCGGCCTGCTCGGCGTTGCTCATCTCGCGCAGGATCACGCGCACGCCCGGCGCCAGCCTGCGCATTTCGCGCAGCGCGCGCGGCAAGGTGTCGAACAGGGCCGACGACACCAGGCCGACCGTCAATTGGCCGGCGCTGCCGCGGCCGATCTCGCGCGCCCGGTGCGCGGCCGCGTCGATCCGCGCCACGCTGGCGCGCACGTCTTCCAGAATGGCCAGGGCGGCCGGCGTGGGCGCGCTGCCGCGGCGCGAGCGCTCGAACAGCCGCACGCCCAGGTCTTTTTCCATGCGGCCCAGGCCCTGGCTCAGCGCGGGCTGGGCGATGCCCAGCCATTCCGAGGCGCGGCTGACGCTGCCGTGGTCGACCACCGCGAGGAAATAGCGCAGGTGCCGGGTTTCCATATTGATCCAATATATATAAAGCGATTTTCCAGAATGGAAAATTATATTGCGGCTTCCTAGAATCCCGCCATACAGAAAGCGCCGACGGCCCGGCCCCGGCGCGCCACAAGGAGACTGCTTTGCCCTCCCCCGTCACCGGCGCCGCCGTCGACACCCATGCGCACGTATTCCGGCAAGGCCTGGCGCTTGCCGACACGCGCCGCCACACCCCCGACTACGACGCCACGCTGGCCGAGTACCTGGCGCTGCTGGACGAGCACGGGCTCGGCCATGGCGTGCTGGTGCAGCCCAGTTTCCTGGGCACGGACAACAGCCACCTGCTCCAGGCGCTGCGCGCCGCCTCCGGCCGCCTGCGCGGCGTGGCGGTGGTGGCGCCGGGCACCGCCCCGGAGACCTTGCAGGCCATGGCCGAGGCCGGCGTGACCGGCATCCGGTTGAACCTGATCGGCCTGCCCCTGCCGGAGATCCAGGCGCCCGAGTGGCAGGCCCTGCTGGCCCACGTGAACGCGCTGGGCTGGCACGTGGAGCTGCATCTGCCCGCCACGCGCCTGCCGGGCCTGCTTCCGGCCCTGCTGGCGGCCGGATGCCGCGTGGTGGTCGACCATTTCGGCCGGCCCGATCCCGCGCTGGGCACGTCCGACCCCGGCTTCCACTTCCTGCTGCGGCAGGCGGAAAGCGGACGCGTGTGGGTGAAGCTGTCCGCCCCCTACCGCAACTGGCCGGCCTCCGCCTGCGCCGCATCGGGCCGCCTGGCCGCGCGGCTGCTGCTGGAGGCCTACACCCCCGAACGGCTCATGTGGGGCAGCGACTGGCCCCATACCGAGCACCGCCACCTGGCGTCCTACTCCGCGGCAACGCAATGGCTGGACGCCTGGATCGACGACCCCGCGCAGCGACGCGTCCTGCTTGCCGACACCCCGCTGCGGCTGTTCCAATTCCAAGGAGACACACCATGACCCACCTGTTCAAACGTTGCGCGCGCCGCGCCGCCCTGTACGCCGCCGCCGGCCTGCTTGCCAGCGCCGCGGGCGCGGCCTCGGCCGCCTATCCCGAACGCGCCGTCACGCTGGTCGTGACCTATCCGCCCGGCGGCACGGTGGACGTGGTGGCGCGCCTGATCGGCCCCAAGCTGGCCGCCGAGCTGGGCCAGCCCGTGGTGATCGAAAACCGGGGCGGCGCCGGCGGCATGATCGGCGGCGCGGTGGTGGCCAAGGCCGCGCCCGACGGCTACACGCTGATGCTGGACGCCTCCAACCATGCGCAGAATCCCGCGCTGCACTCCAAGATGCAGTTCGACACGCTGGCCGCGTTCGCGCCCGTGTCCCTGTTGCTGCGCGTGCCCAACGTGCTGGTGGTCACTCCGTCGTACGAGGTCAAGACGGTGGCCGACCTGATCAAGCTGGGCCAGCCCGGCGCCAAGGACCACGTGTACTTCGCCTCGGCCGGCCCCGGCTCGGCGCAGCACCTGGCCGGCGAGCTGTTCAACCTGCTGGCCAAGACCGAGCTGCAGCACGTGGCCTACAAGGGCGGCGGCCCGGCCATGATCGACGTGATGTCGGGCCAGGTGCCGGTGATGTTCGCGAGCATGGGCTCGGCATGGCAGCACGTGAAGAACGGCAAGCTGCGCGCCGTCGCCGTGGGCGGCCAGGAACGCTCCAAGGCCGCGCCCGACCTGCCCACCATCGCCGAGTCCGGCGTGCCGGGCTACGAGACCTACGAATGGAACGCCGTGTTCGCGCCGGCCGGCACGCCGCCCGCCATCGTGGACCAGGTATCGCAGGCGCTGGCCAAGGTCCTGAAGGATCCCGCCATCGCCGAGCAGCTGGCCGGCATCGGCGCCGAGCCCATCGGTTCTACGCCCGCCGAACTGGACACCTTCCGCCGCGCCGAAATCGCCAAGTGGCAGCGCGTGGTCAAGGAAGCGAACCTGGCGCTGGATTGAGCCGCGCCGGGGCCGCCCGCGAGCGGTCCCGGCTATCATGGTCCCTGATACGGCAATACGGCAGGGACAGGCAGATGGACAAGATCCGGCTCGACAAATGGCTTTGGGCTGCGCGCTTCTACAAGACGCGCAGCCTGGCCGTGCAGGAAATCGGCAAAGGCCGGGTGCTGGTGAACGACCAGCCCGCCAAGCCCGCGCGTGAAGTCGCCCCCGGCGACCTCATCGCCATCCGCAAGGAAGATCCCGCGGTGCGCGTGCGGGTGGTGGCCGTCAGCGGCGTGCGCGGCCCCGCGCCCGTGGCGCGCCAGCTCTACGAAGAAACGCCCGAGAGCGTGGCGGCCCGCGAACGCGCGGCCGAGATGCGCCGCCTGGCGCCCGAGCCCGCCCTGGGCATCGAGGCCGGCCGGCCGACCAAGCGGGACCGCCGCCTGATCGACCAGATGCGCGGCAAGTGAGCCCGGCGCGCGGCCGCGATTAACATAGAGGCTTTTACGCGCGCCCACCATGAAACGCAGCTCGACAGGCGGCCTCGTCTACTCCACGGAAAGCGGCCGGATGTGCCCGGCATGCCGCAACCCGCTTGCGCAATGCCTGTGCAAGCAGGCGGCCAGGCCGGCCCCCGCCGGCGACGGCGTGGCCCGCGTGTCTCGCGAGACCAAGGGCCGCGGCGGCAAGTGCGTTACCGTGGTCAAGGGGCTGGCCCTGGACGCGGACGCGCTGGCCGTGCTGGGCAAGCAGCTGCGCGCGGCCTGCGGGTCGGGCGGAACCGCCAAGGACGGCGTGATCGAAGTGCAGGGAGACCATTGCGAACGGATCATGGACGCCCTGCAAAAACACGGCCACCGCGCCAAGCGCGCCGGCGGCTAGCTCGAACGGAGAACCCACCATGACCGATCTATCCGCGGCGGAAGTCGCCAGCTGGCATGCCCACGTGTATTTCGACGCCGGCAGCCGCGATGCCGCGTTCGCCTTGCGCGAGCGGATCGCCGCGGCATTCGACGGCCGGATGGAGCTGGGGCGCTTCCATGAGGGCCCCGTCGGCCCGCATCCCATGTGGAGCTACCAGATCGCCTTCGCGCCCGGGCTATTCGCCGAGATCGCGACCTGGCTCACGCTGAACCGCGGCGGCCTGGACGTCTTCCTGCATCCCAACACCGGCGATTCCCTGCGCGACCACCGCGACTGCGCCCTGTGGATCGGGCGCAGCCACGAGTTGAACCTGCGGGCCCTGGGCGCCTGATCAGAGCGCCCGGCCCACGATCAGCGAATCCAGCGCCATCGTGGCGTCGTCGCTCTTGCCTTCGTACGGCAGGCGGCTCAACACATAGCGCATGGCATTGAGCCGCGCGCGCTTCTTGCAATCCGACTTGACCACGACCCACGGCGCGTCGGCGGTGTCGGTGTGCGCGAACATCGCTTCCTTGGCGCGGGTGTAGTCGTCCCACTTGTCGAGCGACGCCAGGTCCACGGGGCTCAGCTTCCATTGCTTGAGCGGATGGACCTTGCGCTGCTGGAAGCGGTGGCGCTGTTCCTCGCGGCTCACGGAGAACCAGAACTTGATCAGGTGGATGCCGCTGCTGACGAGATGGCGCTCGAAGTCCGGCACCTGGCGCAGGAAGTCCAGGTATTCCTCATGCGTGCAGAAACCCATCACGCGCTCGACGCCGGCGCGGTTGTACCAGGAGCGGTCGAACATGACGATCTCTCCGGCCGTGGGCAGGTGCTGCACGTAGCGCTGGAAATACCATTGGCCACGTTCGGTGTCGGACGGCTTTTCCAGCGCGACCACGCGCGCGCCGCGGGGATTCAGGTGTTCCATCATGCGCTTGATGGTGCCGCCCTTGCCCGCCGCGTCGCGGCCTTCGAACAGGATGACCACGCGCTGGCCCGTGGCCTTGACCCAGGCCTGGAGCTTGAGCAGTTCGACCTGCAGCCGGTACTTCTGCTTTTCGTAGTTGCGCCGGAGCATGCGATGGCGGTAGGGATAGATGCCCTCGCGCCAGTCCGCGACGAGCTCGTCGTCGGGGTTGCGCGGCGCGGCGGGCGCGCCCTCGCCGGCTTCCAGCAGCGCGCGGTGCACGGCATGGGCGTCGTCGGGCGACAGTTCCTCGATGACCGAACGCAGGGCCTCGTGCGCCTGGTCGGGCGCATTGGCCTGGTGGCGGCGGGCGATGTCCGCCAACACCGCCACGGCTTCCTGGCGCGCGGCGTCCGCGCGCTCGGAAATGCGCCGGCGGATTTCCAGCACGGGCGCGGCCTCCGCCGCCGATGGCGCCGAAGGCGCCGACTTGGGGGGCTGCGGGGCCGCGGCGCGGCGGCTGGTGGTGACCGCCGTGACGACGGTCTTGACGGCCTTGCGGGCGGGCGCCTTGCGCGGGCCCGGCGCGGCGCCGGCGGCGCGCTTGGCGCCGGTTGCGCGCTTGCGCGGCGCGGCCGCGAGGTCCTGGTCGGTGGCGTCTGGCATCTTGTCCGTCATGGGTGCTCTCCTTATGGGCTTGCCGTCGAATCCGACGCGGCGGGATTTGACGTGAATGGACGGTTGTAGCATCTTTGCAAGGCCCGGTCCGCCCGCAGGACCGCCTAGCTCCCTCTTTCGTGACGCCCCATGTGGTCATTCATCAAGCGGCTGCTCGCCGGCCCCGAGCCGGCCGAGGATCCCCTCAAGGAAACCGTGAGCTTCGACGACGCCGGCCTGACCCGCAGCAGCGAGCTGGCGCGGGCCATGGGGCTGCGCGAGTTCTGGCCCTGGGACGAGATCCAGGAATTCGGATTCCGCTACACGCGGGCCATGTACCCCGACCCCTGGCATGGCGACTACATGGAAGGCCTGTGGATCGTCCGCGTGCCCAGCGACGGCGGCGGGCTGATGGCGATGGAGTTCGACGAGGACGCGCTCAACATCGACCGCCTTCCCGCCGCGCTGCTGCGCAACCTGCCGGGACTGGACCTGGATGCGCTGCGCGCCGGCCTGGCCGTCGCCGCGCGGGGCCCGCGCCATTTCGAGGGCGAGGGAGAATGGGTGGCATGGCGGCGCGCGGCGCCGCCCCCGGCTACGCCCGGTCCAGGCCCTGCCTGAGGTCGGCCAGGATGTCCTCCGGCGTTTCCAGGCCCACCGACAGGCGCAGCAGGCCCTCGGACAGGCCGTAGCGCTCGCGGTCTTCGGCCGTATAGCTCGCGTGCGTCATGGACGCGGGATGCTGGATCAGGGTTTCCGGATCGCCCAGGCTGACCGCGATGCGCGCCAGTTTCAGGCTGTTGAGCAGCCTGCGTCCGGAGGCCAGCCCGCCTTTCAACTCGAAGGCCACCAGGCCGCCGCCCGCCGACTGCTGGCGCCGCGCGATGTCGGCGCCGGCGGTGTCGGGCAAGCCGGGATAGAACACGTCGGCCACCGCGGCGTGCCCGCGCAACAGCTCCGCCACTTTCCTGGCCGATTCGCTGTGGCGCTGCACGCGCAGCTCCAGCGTCTTGATGCCGCGCAGAACCAGGAATGCCGTGAAGGGCGAGAGCGTGGCGCCGGTGAAGTAGCGCAGGCCCTGCAGCCGGATGGCGTCGATGTGTTCCTTGCGGCCCAGCACCGCGCCCGCCAGCAGGTCGCCGTGACCGCCCAGGTACTTGGTGGCGGAATGCAGCACGATGTCGGCGCCGTGTTCCAGCGGCCGCTGCAGCACCGGCGTGGCGAACGTGTTGTCGACGATGGTGAGCAGGCCCCTGCCGCGCGCGATGGCCGACACGGCCGCGATATCGACCAGGCGCAGGTTGGGGTTGGCGGGGGTTTCGAAATAGACGGCGCGTGTCTTCTCGCCGATGGCGGCAGCCACGGTTTCGGGGCGGGTGAAATCGGCGAACACGGCGCGCACGCCGAACCGTTCCAGTCCTTGCGAAAACAGCGTGAAGGCGGTGCCGTACACGATCTGGTCGACCACGATTTCGTCGCCGGCGCGCAGCAGCGAGAACAGGGTGGCCGAAATGGCCGCCATGCCCGACGCGGTGACGACGCCGGCCTCGGCGCCTTCCAGCGAGGCCAGCCGTTCTTCGAGCAGCGCCTGGGTGGGGTTGCGCGTGCGGCCGTACACATAGCCCTGCCGTTCGCCCAGGCGGATCTGGTCGAAGGCCTCGATGCTGTCCTGCGTGTAGGTGGCGGTCAGGTAGAGCGGCGGCGACAGCGCGCCCTGCTCGTCCAGCGGGTCGTAGCCCAGGTGGATGGCGCGCGTGGCGAAGCCATGTTGCGTAGTATCGGACATCTCTGGATTCCTATCGTCAGGGTGCGCAAGGGCGCGCCGCCCTTGCGCGGAAATCAACGTTTGTGGTCGGCCCGGCGCGACAGCCATTCCCCGGTGAACTGCACGATCGACACCAGCGCGATCAAGATCACGATGACCTCGAACATCACACGGGTTTCGTAGCGTTCGTAGCCGTAGCGGATCGCCAGGTCGCCCAGGCCGCCGGCGCCCACCGCGCCCGCCATGGCCGAAGCATTGATCATGGCGATGACGCTCACCGTCATGCCGCCGATGATGCCCGGCAGGGCCTCGGGCAACAGCACGTGGCGCACGATGTGCCAGCGCCGGCATCCCATGGCGCGCGCGGCCTCCACCAGCCCGTGGTCCACTTCGTTCAGGCTGACCTGCGCGATGCGCGCGAAGAACGGCACCAGGTTGGCCGACAGCGGCACGATGGCGGCCCAGGTGCCCAGCGTGGTGCCCACCAGGAAGCGCGTGAAGGGCAGCATGGCCACGAGCAGGATGATGAACGGAATGGCCCGGAAGGTATTCACCATGATCGACAGCGCCTTGTTGAAGCGCGGCCGGGGGTACAGGTTGCCGGGCGCGGTGACGGTCAGGACCACCGCCAGCGCCAGGCCGGACACGATGGCGATGACGGCGGAGACGCCCACCATCGCCAGGGTCTGCAGGAAAGCCTGCAGGTATTTATCGAGCATCGGCAGCGACATAGCCCAGCACCTTGATCTGATCGGCCACCAGCGCGGCGCGCGCGGCCTCTTCCCGTAATGCGCCGGCGGGCACCGACACCAGCAGACTGCCTTGCGCGTGGCCGCGCAACCGGTCCAGTCCTCCATGCAGCAGCGTGGCGCCCGGCCCCAGCGCGGCCAGCGCCTGCAAGGACACGCCATCGGGCCGCCCCTGCCCGGTAAAGCGCAGGCGCAGCACGGCGCTGCCGTCGCGGCCCTGCAGGTCGGGCACCAGCCTGGCTTCGAGGTCGGCCGGCAGATCGTGCTGCAAGGGCCGCAGCAACGCCCGCGTGGCGTCGGCCCGCGGATTGCCGAAAACGCGCCAGACTTCGCCATGCTCGACCTTGCGGCCCTCGTCCAGCACCAGTACCTTGTGGCAGATCTCGCGTATCACCGCCATGTCGTGGGTGATCAGCACCACCGTCAGGCCGAGCTTGCGGTTGATGTCGCGCAGCAGGGCCAGGATGGATTGCGTGGTCTCGGGATCCAGCGCCGAGGTGGCTTCGTCGCACAGCAGGATCTCCGGATCGTGGACCAGCGCGCGCGCGATGCCGACCCGCTGCTTCTGGCCGCCGGACAGGCGGGCCGGATAGGTGTCGGCCTTGTCGCGCAGCCCGACCAGGTCCAGGAGCGCCTCGACCCGGGCCCGCGCCGCGGCGGCCTTGACGCCGGCCACGCGCAGCGGCAAGGCCACGTTCTCGGCCACCGTCTTGGCCGACAGCAGGTTGAAGTGCTGGAAGATCATGCCGATGCGGCGGCGCAATCCCACCAGCGCGTTCTCGTCCAGCCCGCCCACGTCCACGCCCTCGACCAGCACGCGGCCGGCGCTGGGCCGCTCCAGCATGTTGATGGAGCGCAGCAGCGTGGACTTGCCGGCGCCGCTGCGCCCGATGATGCCGAACACCTCGCCGCGCGCGATCGAGAACGACACGTCGGACAGCGCCGTCACCGGCCCGCGGGCGCCTTCGTAGCGCTTCTGCAGCCCTTCGAACACGATGTGCGCGTCCGGCGGCGAGAGCGGCGCCGCGGCGGCCTGCTCCCCGATGGAAAACTCGTGTTGCATCATCGTTCAGAAAACCGGGATCACCGAGCCTTCGTACTTGCTCAGGATGAACTGGCGCACTTCGTCGGAGTGGTAGGCCTTGATCAGCTCGGGCACCCAGGGCGCGTCCTTGTCCTGCTCGCGGACCGCGATGATGTTGACGTAGGGGTTGTTCTCCTTCTTCTCCACCGCGATGCCGTCGCGCGTGGCGATCAGCCCGGCCTGGTAGGCGAAGCTGTTGACGATGGCGGCGGTGTCCACGTCGGGCAGCGAGCGCGCCAGCACCACCGAGGCGCTTTCGACGAAGTCGAGCTTCTTGGGATTGGCCGTCACGTCGGCCAGCGTGGCCGTGCCGGTGGCCGGATCGAAACCGTCCTTCAAGGCGATCAGGCCGTGGTCGCGCAGGATGACCAGCGCGCGCGTCTGGTTGCTGGGATCGTTGGGAATGCCGACCCGGGCGCCCTCGGGCAGTTCCTTCAGGGACTTGTATTTGCGGGAGTAGAACGCGATGGGCGAGATCAGCGTGTTGGCCACCGGCACCAGCTTATAGCCGCGCTGCTTGATCTGGTCGTTGAGGAAGGGAATGTGCTGGAAGGCATTGGCTTCCAGGTCGCCGTTGTTCAACGCCTCGTTCGGGCTGGCGGTGCCCGTGATCACCACGGGTTCGACGGCCAGGCCGTTCTTCTTGGCAACCTGGGCGACCACTTCCCAGATCTGCTCGTCGACACCGCCGCGCACGCCGACCTTCAACGGCTTCGGGTCCGCCGAAAAGGCCGGTCCATGGAACATCGCCGCCGAGGCCAGCACCACGCCAAGCAGCTTCTTGAAAAAACGGGGGGTCATATTGGAATAGCCTCTCAGCCTAAGCAGTTATGAGAGAAGCGATTCTAGGGACGGGGGTGCCCCCCAAGGAACGAATAGTTCGTTGAGTTCTTATTACACAGGTGTTTGGATATCGCCGCGCGGCATATGCGCGGCGCGCGGGCTCAGAACGGCTTGACCACGACCAGCGTCACGATGGCGGCGGACGCGACCACGGTGAACGGCGCGTACAGATCGACCAGCGGCGGGCGCCGCGCGCTGCCGTTCGCCATGCGGCGCAGGGCCGCGCTCTGGATGCCCAGCAGCGCCGACAGCGCGAGCGCGAAGCCGATCTTGACCCAGATCCAGCTCATGGCGAACCAGCCGAAGGTCATGGCCAGGTGCAACCCCACGAGCCAGGTCAGCACCATGGCCGGCGTGGTCACGTAGAGCGTCCAGCGGCGCAGCGCGCCCAGCATCTTGCGTTCTTTCGGGGCTTCGTCGTCGTCCTGGGGCTGCGAGGACAGGAGGAACAGGGACACGAACAGCGAGCCGCCCAGCCAGGCGACCACGGCCGCCACGTGCAGCATCTTGAGGAGTTGATAAGTCATGGCCCGGATTATCGCCGGATGCCGGCGGGCGGGCGAATCGCCGCCCCGCGCTCTTTTGCGCTACGGCAAACCGGCGTTACGACGCAAGATTCAGCGGGCGGCTTCCGGGGTGGCGGGCGCGGACGGCGGCGCGGCGGCGGGAGACGACGACGGCTCGGCGGCGCCGGACCCGGCGTTGGCGGGGGTGGCCGCCGGCGCCGCGGCCGGCGGCGGGCTGCCGGCGGGCGGGTTCTTTCCCGCGTCGGCGGGCGCGTCCTTGGCCGCGCCGGCGGCAGGGCTGCCGGCGGCGGCCGGGTTCAGGGTATCGGCCGGCGCGTCAGGCGACGCGGCGGGCTCGGCCTGCGCCGGCTTGGGCGGCGGCGCCTTCGCGCGGCTCGCGGGCGCCGGCTGGGGCGCGGAGGCGGCCTGCGCATCCGGCAGGAAGCGCTGCAGCAACTGGAAAAATCCGTCGTAGAACTGCGGACGGGCCACCGTCTGGCTGGCCGTCTTGACCAGCGAATCGTCGCTGGCGCCGAACGGCATGGACACCTGCCCCAGCACGCTCACGCCCACGCTGGCCGAATTGGCGGTGCGCTTGATCGAATAGCGGTCCTGCACCGCGTTGGCGAACACCGTCGCGCGCTCGTTGGAGCCGCTGTCGGCGGCGCATTCGATGTTGAAGCTGATCTGCGTGTGCTGCCCGTCTTCGGCCTGGAAGTTCTTGTGGCCCGTGACCCGGGCGGACTCGAAGCGGTCGATGTTGTAGCCCTGGCTCAGCAAAGCGCGGCGGCCGGCATCGCAGGCGGCGGCGCTGCCGGCGGAAACAGTCCGGGAATAGGTATCGCTCTGGGCGAAGTCTTCCTTCTCGAACGCGGGCTTGGGGGACGAACATCCCGCCAGGACGCCCGTCAGGACGACGAGCAGCGCTACAGGGGTACGGCGGATGAAACGGGGCATGAATCGGGGCCTGCCGGCGGCGGCACGGCCATGCACGCTGCCGGTCGCCGCCCCGCGTGGGGCACTAATGCGTAAAACGTCGGTTATAGCGCATCGCCCCGCGCGATGCTTTTACGAGGAATGTACAGTTCAACGGAGAGGTAACAGGGGAATTTTGGGGACACTTCCCCTTTGCGCCGGCACCCCCGCCCTGGTATTAACCCTTAGTCCCACAATCCGGGATTTTGGCTATCCTGCCCGGGTCGATCCAAAACCCCGCAGAAGAGACCTGCCCCGCCGCAGGCGCCGACGGAGCAACCGCCCCGGAAACTCTCAGGCAAACAGGACTGCGCGGTCTAGACAATCTGGAGAGAGGCGCCCTGCGCGCCCACCGAAGGGGAACCCGCCGCCATCCGCGCCGCGGGTGAAGCTCTCAGGTACAGAGACAGATGGGGTGCTGCGGCCGGGTGGCCGCGGCCACTCGACCTTGGAGCGACCATGCCCCGCATCGCCATCATCGGCGCCGGTATCACCGGCGTCACGTCTGCCTATGCCCTGAGCAAACAGGGTTACGACGTCACCGTCTACGACCGCCAGCGCTATCCCGCCATGGAAACGTCCTACGCCAACGGCGGCCAGCTGTCGGCCAGCAACGCCGAAGTCTGGAACAGCGTGTCCACCATCATGAAAGGCCTGCGCTGGCTCGGACGCCACGACGCGCCGCTGCTGCTCAATCCCCGTTTCAGCTGGCACAAGTATTCCTGGCTGGCGCAGTTCATCGGCCAGATCCGCCACTACCGCCAGAACACCATCGACACCACGCGCCTGGCCATCGAGGCGCGCCAGCACCTGTACGCGATGGCCGAGGAAGAAGGCATCGACTTCGACCTGGAGCGCCGGGGCATCCTGCACATCTACCATGACGCCGCCAGCTTCGAGACCGCGCGCCGCGCCAACGCGCTGCTGCAGGAGGGCGGGCTGGAACGCTATGCCGTGACGCCCGCGGAAGCCCGCAGCATCGAGCCGGCCCTGCAGACCACTTGCCACGGCGGCTTCTACACCCCGTCGGACGCGACCGGCGACATCCACAAATTCACGAGCGGGCTGGCCCGCGCCTGCGCGCGCCGGGGCGTGCGCTTCGTGCAGGACGCCGACATCCGCGACATCATCCCCGAGCGCGGCGGCTACCTGCTGGACCTCGCGGACGCAGACGGCGCGCAGCCGGGCCAGCGCGAGTCCGCCGACGCCGTCGTCATCTGCGCCGGCGCCGCCAGCCGGCAGTTCGCCAAGCGCCTGGGCGACACGGTCAACATCTATCCGGTCAAGGGCTATTCCATCAGCGTGCACCTGGACGACGAGGCCAGCCGCGCTTCGGCGCCCAGCGTGAGCCTGCTCGACGAAGCCGCCAAGATCGTCACCAGCCGGCTGGGCGACCGGTTCCGCGTCGCCGGCACGGCCGAGTTCAACGGCTTCAACATGGACATTCGCGCCGAACGCGTGCAACCGCTGGTGGACTGGACCCGCAAGCACTTCCCCGGCATCCGCACCTCGCGCGTGGTGCCGTGGTGCGGGTTGCGCCCGATGACGCCGAACATGATGCCCAGGGTCGGCCCCGGCAAGCGGCCGGGGGTGTTCTACAACACCGGCCACGGGCACCTGGGCTGGACGCTGTCGGCCGCGACCGCGCAGTTGCTGGCCGCCAGCGTGCAGACGTCCCTGGCCGGGGCCTGACGCCCGCGCGGCGCTCAATGCGCCGCGACCGCCTCCCTCGCGCCCTGCCCGGCGGCCTGCTGCGCCATGCCGTCCGCGGCGCGCGGGCAGGCGTCCTTCCAGATCTGTCCGTCCTTCATCACGAGGCTGATCCGGTTGGGGTCGACCAGCAGCGACAGGTCCTCCAGCGGATTGCCGTCGACCATGACCAGGTCCGCCAGATAGCCGGGACGCAGCATGCCGATCTCGTCCGGACGCTGCATGATCTCGCCGCCCAGCCGGGTGGCCGACACCAGCGCCTCGGTCGGCGTCATGCCGATGTAGTCGACGAAGTACTGCAGGTCGGTGGCGTTGGTTCCGTGGGGCATCCAGGCAAAGCCGTAGTCGCCTCCGGGCAGGATGCGGATGCCGCGCTCGCGCATCTTGCGCAGCGACTCGGCGGCGATTTCCAGCTCGCGCTTGTAGCCCATTTTTTCGGCGATGGCGGGCGTGATGCCGTACTCGGACGCGTGGAAGGCGGTCCTGACCAGCCAGCCTATGCCCGGGGCGACGAAGTGCTTGTCCTTGTTGGCCTCCAGCATGTCGAGCGCCTCGTCGTCGGCAAAGCTGGCGTGATAGATCATTTCGATGCCGTGGCGCACGCACTGCTTGACCGATTCGCTGGAGCGCGCGTGGGCCGCCACGCGCTTTCCATAGCGCCTGGCCTCGCCGGCCAGCATGGCGATCTCGTCTTCCGCGAAGGGCGACATCTCGGCCGGCAGGCCCGCGATGTACTCGCCCGACAGATTGATCTTCAGGTGGTCGACGCCGTACTTGATGAACGTGCGCGCCGAGCGCCGGATCTCTTCGGGGCCGCTGCACACGCTGCCGAAGCTGAGTTCGTCGAATGGCATGTGCGGCAGCGTGTTGTCGCCCAGCGCGCCGATCGTGGTGATTTCCTGGCTGCCCGCCAGGTAGCGCGGCCCCGGGCACTCTCCGGCGTTGATCGCGTTGCGCAGCACCACGTCCAGGCGCGGCTTGGCCGCCGCGGCGCCGATGGCCGAGGTCCAGCCCATTTCCAGGTAGCGCTTGGCCACGCGCACGCACCAGAGGATGTGCTCTTCGGGCGGCATGAACTGGATCGCGGCGAGCGAGGGCTGGTCGTTCCACGAAAAATGGGTGTGCGCCTCGGTCATGCCGGGCATCAGGAAACGGCCTGCGCCGTCGATGGCGCGCGCCCCTTCCCTGCCTACCTGCCGGGGAGCGCGCGCGACCTCGACGATGCGCGTGTCTTCGATCAGCACCTCGCCTTTGAAGGGCGCCGCGCCGCTGCCATCGAAGATGGTGACGTTGGTAATGGCAATTCTGGACATGACAAGTCTCCTTCGGCCCGCGCCGCGGGCCGATTTCTTATGTTGAAACGCCAGGGAAAGCGGCTAGCGCAGCGCCGCGTGGAACTCGCGCAAGGCCTCGATGCAGGCCTGGGGCTTCTCGTAGGTCGTCCAGTGGCCGCAATCGGCGACGACGATCCGGCGGCTTCCGGCGATGCGGGCGGCCAGGGCCTCGACATTGGCCGGCGGCGCCACGCCGTCCTGGTCGCCCGTCACCAGCAGCGCCGGCACGTCCAGCCGCTCGACGGCGGCGGGTTGCGCGCCGGCCAGCGCCTCGCAGCTCTGCGCATAGCCCTCGGGCGGCTGCCGCATCACGCTTTCGCGCACCAGCGCCAGCACCGCGGCCTGGTCTGACTTGGTCTGGGCGCTGGTCGCGCCCTTGACGATGGCGTCCGCGATTTCCTGCATCGCCGCGTCGCCGCCGCGGGCCAGTTCGGCGCGCGCCCGGATGCCGGCCCTCCCGGCATCCGGCGGCGCGGCCAGCGGCCCGAAGAGCGCGAGCGACTTGACCCGGGCGGGATGCGCCACGGCGAAATGCTGGGCCACGATGGTGCCCAGCGAATGCGCGGCGATGTGCAGCGTGTCGACCTCCAGTTCCGCCAGCACGCCGGCCAGCGCGTCGACGTAGGTTTCGATGGACAGCGCCTCCCGCCCCAGCGGCGAGCGCGCGCTGCCCGGCAGGTCCGGGCGGATGACGCGCATGCCCTCGAAGGCGCCCATCACGGGCGTCCAGGTATTGGACGAGCCGCCCAGCCCGTGTATGCACAACAGGGCCGGCCCCTGGCCGTCGATCTCCACGGCCAGGCCGTTGATGTCGCTCGTGCTCATGATTGCTCCTCGATAAAAGTGTTTTCGATCGCGCCCAGGCCGTCGATCTCCACGCGCACCACGTCGCCCGCCGCGAGATAGCGGGGAGGCTGCATGCCCATGCCGACGCCGGCGGGCGTGCCGGTGGCGATCACGTCGCCCGGATACAGCGTGATGCCGCGCGAGATGGTTTCGATCAGGCTGGGGATATCGAAGATCATGTTCTGCGTGGGGCCGTCCTGGCGCAGTTCGCCGTTGACCCAGCAGCGCACCCGCGTGCGGGTGCCGTCGAACTCGTCGGCCGTGGCGATCCACGGGCCCATGGGGCAGAAGGTGTCGAAGGACTTGCCCATGTCCCATTGCTGGTGGCGCATCTGCACGTCGCGCGCCGTGACGTCGTTGAGCGCCGTGTAGCCGAAGACGTGGGCGAGCGCATCGGCGCGGGCGATGTTCTTGCCGCCCTTGCCGATCACGACCGCCAGCTCGGCTTCATAGTCGATCTGCGCCGAAACGCCGACGGGCAGCTTCACGTCGGCACGCGGCCCCACCACGCATTCGGGCACCTTGGTGAAAACGATGGGCCAGGACTCCGGATTCGCATCGTTGTCCTTGAAGACCGAGGCCGAGAGTTCCTTCGCATGGGCGTGATAGTTGCGCCCCACGCACCACAGATTGCGGCGCGGCCTGGGCAGCGGCGCCAGCAATATCACCTGGTCTAGCGGCAATGCCGCCCCCGCTTCGGGCAGGCTGCCGCCCGCCGCAAGCAGATCGATCACCGCCTGGGCGCCCAGGCGCTTGCGCGCCGCGTCGAACGCCAGGGGCGCCACCGTCGCGCCGTCGGCGGACACCAGGCCGACCTCCTGGCTGCCGTTCACCATAAAACTAGCAATGCGCACTGCCGTCTCCTTCTTCCACCTGAACAATCCCCCGACGGCCCGCGGCTCGCCGGTAGGTGCTGGGGACTTTATCGGGGCCGGCGGCGACGCGCTTATCGCGGGGTGCGCGGACTTATCGCAGAGTCAGATCTTGTGCTAGGTGAATACACCTACGCCGAAATCGCGCGCAAACGCCCATAAAATTCTCGCAGGCGCCGCGCCCGCGCGACGGCGGCACCGCCCCCCGCAAGCTCGCTGGCGCGACCGGGGGCAGAAAAAAAACAGGAGACAGAGATGCAGGAGACCTATGCCTTGCACGAAGGCGCGTTCGGCCGCGCCGTCGTGCTGGAGCTACGCGACGACCTGATCGCGCATGCGCACGCGGAAGTGCAGCTCGCCCTCTGGCTGGGCGGCTCGCGCGTGGAAGGCCACGTCGGCCAGACCCTGGTCCCCTACAGCGAACACCTGGCGCTGGGAACCAACACCTACGAATCGCACGATGCCCGCTTGCTCGAACGCTCGGGCCCGGCGATCTTCCTGGTGCTCTACATCGCCAAGCCCTGGCTGGACGAGCGGCGGGCGGCCACCGGGCGCCCCTTTCATTTCGCGGCGCCCGGCGTTCCCATCGACGCCGCCGTGCGGCAAAGCTGCTGGCGCCTGCTGGACAAGATCGTCGCCCCTCACGAGCATCCGGGCGCGGACCTCGACGCGGAGGTCGAAGCGCTGCTGCTGGCCGCGATCGAATCGTCCACGGGGCCGGAGCGCGCGCGCGGCCCGGTGTCGGCGGCGCCCGCGCTGGATCGCCGGCTGCGCGCCGCCATCGCCTACATGCGCGAGCACGTCCACGAACCGATAGCGGTGGAAGACGTCGCCAGCCGCGTGGGCCTGTCGCGCGGGCATTTCTTCGCGCTCTTCCGCGACCAGCTCAACACCACGCCGCAGGTGTTCTGGAGCGCCGTGCGGGTCGAAGAAGCGGTGCGCCTGCTGGTGCACCAGGAGCAGCCCCTGACCTCGGTGGCGCTGGACCTGGGCTTTTCCACGCCCGGCAACTTCTCCCGCTTTTTCCGCGAGCACATGGGCGTGTCGCCCTCGCGTTTCCGGCGGGCCGCTGGCGGCCCGCCGCAGCATCTGCTGACCGGCGTCTGTTGAACCGGCCCTAGGCGGTTGCGCGGACCGCCGGCAGATCGCGGTTGAAATGCGCCCCGCGGCTTTCGCGGCGCGCGCTCGCGCCGCGCACGATCAGCTCGGCCACCAGCGCCAGGTTGCGCAGCTCCAGCAGTTCCAGGCTCAGGCCCTCGCCGCGCAGCCTCGCATCCAGGCCGGCGCGCAGCGGGCCGACGAAAGCGGCCGCGCGATGCAGCGCGGCGTCGCTGCGCACGACGCCCACGTCGCGGCTCATCCGCTCGCGCAGCTCCCGCCGCAACCGCGCCAGGTCGGGCGACGGCCGCGCGGCCATCGTCAAGGCCTCTGTCTGTGCCGGGCCCGCTTGCGGCCCGCGCCTTGCGGCATGCTGCAGGATGTCCTGCGCCGCCGCCCTGCCGGTAACCACGCACTCCAATAGCGAATTGCTGGCCAGCCGGTTCGCGCCGTGCAGGCCGGTGCACGCGGCCTCGCCGATCACGTAGAGCCCCGCCAGGCCGCTGCGGCCGGCCACGTCGGCCACCACGCCGCCGCAGGTGTAGTGCGCGGCGGGCGCGACGGGGATGGGCATGGACGCAATGTCGATGCCCAGCGCGAGGCAGCGCGCATGGATGGTCGGAAAGTGCGCCAGCAGGAATTCCCGCGGCTGGTGGCTGACGTCGAGGTGGACGCAGTCCAGGCCATGGCGTTCCATCTCGGCCTGGATGGCGCGGGCCACGATGTCGCGCGGCGCCAGCTCGGCCCGCGGATCGTGCGCCGGCATGAAGCGCTCGCCGCCGGGCAGGCGCAGCACGCCGCCCTCGCCGCGCACCGCCTCGGAAATGAGGAAGCCTTCGGCTTGCGGATGGTGCAGGCCCGTGGGATGGAACTGCGTGAACTCCATGTTGGCGACCCGGCATCCCGCCCGCCACGCCATGGCGATGCCGTCGCCGGTCGCGGCGGGCGGCGCGGTCGTGGTGCGGTACACCTGGCCGGCGCCGCCGGTGGCGAGCACGACGTGCGGCGCGATGGCGTCGAACACGGTTCCCGCCCGCAGGTCCAGCAGCCGCGCCCCGCGGCAGGCCGCCACGGCGCTGCCCGGCTCGCCCGCCAGCAGCAGGTCCACGGCGCAGTGATGCTCCAGCAGCGTGATGCCGCCCTGCCCGCGGGCGCGGCTGCCCAGCGCGGCCACGATGGCGCGGCCGGTCGCATCCGCCGCATGCGCGATGCGGCGCTGCCCATGGCCGCCTTCGCGAGTGAGATGCAGGCCTTCGCGCTCCGCGGTGAACGCGACGCCCTGCCCGCGCAGCCAGGCGATGGCGCCGCCGGCCCGGGAGATGATCTCGCGCGTGGCGGGCAAATCGCACAGCCCCGCGCCGGCCGTCAGCGTGTCGCGCACGTGCGCGTCCACGCTGTCGCCCGCGGCCAGCGGCGCGGCGATGCCGCCTTGCGCGCGATTGCTGGCGCTGTCGGCCAGCGCGCCCTTGGACACGAGGGCCACGCGGCGCCGCGGCGCCAGTTCCAGCGCGGCGGCCAGGCCGGCCAGGCCGCTGCCGATGATGATGACGTCGAATTCCATGCGCCGGGTCTCCGATGAATGCGGCGCGCTACGCCGGGCCGACGCGCGCGAACAGCGCGGTGTCGCGGGCCAGGTCCCCGCTGGCCTGCACGCGGCGTTTGCGCCATTCGGCGAAGTCCAGCATGCGGTCGATCGGGGCCTTGGCGCGCAGGCCCAGCGCGGGGTCCAGGCGGATCTCGTGGCGGCCGCCTTCGAGCGCGTCCGCCAGGTTGGACACGGCGTTCATGGCCATCCACGGGCAGTGCGCGCAGCTCTTGCAGGTGGCGCTGTCGCCCGCGGTGGGCGCGGCCAGGAAGGTCTTGCCCGGCGCCTGCGCCCGCATCTTGTGCAGGATGCCCTGGTCGGTCGCCACGATCAGAACCTGGGTGTCCAGCTTGCGCGCGGCGTCGATCAGCTGGGTGGTCGAACCGACCACGTCCGCCTGCGCCAGCACGGCCGCGGGCGACTCGGGATGGGCCAGCACCCTGGCCCGCGGATGCTCGGCGCGCATCAGCTCCAGTTCCGTGCCCTTGAATTCGTCGTGCACGACGCAGGAGCCCTGCCACAGCAGCATGTCGGCGCCGGTCTGGCGCTGGACGTAGTCGCCCAGGTGGCGGTCGGGCGCCCACAGGATTTTTTCGCCGCGCGCATGCAGCTCGGCGATCAAGTCCAGGGCGATGGACGAGGTGACGACCCAGTCCGCGCGCGCCTTCACGGCCGCGCTGGTGTTGGCGTAGACCACCACCGTCCGGTCGGGATGGGCATCGCACCAGGCGGCGAATTCCTCGGCCGGGCAGCCCAGGTCCAGCGAACAGGTGGCGTCCAGGTCGGGCATCAGGATGCGCTTGCCGGGGCTGAGGATCTTGGCCGTTTCGCCCATGAAGCGCACTCCGGCCACGACCAGGGTGCGCGCCGGATGGTCCCGCCCGAAGCGGGCCATTTCCAGGGAATCGCCGACGCAGCCGCCGGTCTGTTCGGCCAGCTCCTGGAGCGCCGCGTCCACGTAGTAGTGCGCCACCAGCGCCGCGCCCTCGCGTTCGAGCAGCGCCCGCGCCCGATCGGCCGCGGCGGCCTGTTCGCCGGCCGACAGCGGCTCCGGCACGCGCGCCCAGGCATGGCCGACGGCGCTTGGGCAGCCCGCGGTGGCGGGCAGGTCGAATTCGATGGACCGGGGCTGGCGGGCTTGCATGGCTGTCTCCTTATATGCTCATCTTGAGCATTTATTGGCCAAAAAAAAGGGCACGATTTATGCTAGTGATGAGCATAAATCGTGTCAACCCTTTTTTCCGGGGCCGGACCGGGCCACGCGCCCCTACACCGAGCGCACGAACAGCGCCCGCAGCTTGCTCCAGAAATCGCCGCCCAGCACGAAGAAGCTCGCGATCAGCATGATGTCCCCCAGCACCTGGAACTGCCACTTGTCGGGCCGCAGGCCCGGCCACATCTCGTCGATGTAGGGCTCCAGCATGGCGGTCAGGATGGGGATGAAGAACATGATCAGGCCGATGACGTGGCGGGCCGGGCCCACTTTCTGCACGGGCGCCAGGCGCTTGGCCTGCCCGAAGACGATGCCCTTGAGCCGCTGGAAGCCCTCCTTGCCCATGACCGCGACGCAGCTCAGCAGCAGCACTTTGTTGGCGATGAAGATGGTGCCCGTCAGCGCCGCGATGCGCGAACCGGGCACGTCGAGCGCGGCCGCGATCGGAATCAGGAACCACAGCGCGAAGGCGAGGATGAAGAGTCCTATCCCGCATTTGAAGCGCCATCCTGCCGAAGGCGCGGGTTGGGTCGTATTGTCTGGCGATGACATGGCTGACTCCTCTTCAGGCGTCTGAGGGAGCCGGGTCGGACAGCCCCGGCGGTTGCGGCGCGCGGCGCCGCGGTTCGAACAAATGCAGCATCAGGCAGGCGTAGAGGGTGACGGCGATGAACAACCCCATGCGCACGGCGAAAGCGGTGTAGACGTCCTTGCCCGCGACACTGTCCTGCACCGACTGGCCCAGCAGGATGACGAGCGTGACGAGGGTGTTCAGCCAGAAGCTGGGCGGATGCCGGGTCGGGCTCAGCCGATACAGCTTGCGGGCGGCCAGCAGGCCGAAAAGCAGCATCCAGAGAAAGAACATCCACAGGCTGACGAACAGGCTCAAGGCGCACCAGAAGGCCACGGCCAGCAGGCCGCCGAGCAGCGTGGAACCGAGCAGTTCGCGCGCCGCGCCATGCGCCGCCGTGACGCAGCTCTGCCGGCCCAGGCTGACCGATTTCAGGATGATCGGCATGTAGCCCAGCGGATCGGTCAGCGCCAGCAGGAAGGCGGGCAGCACGACCAGCGTGGCGCGCAGGGCCATCCTGCTGGCCTGGGGCGCGGGCAGGACGGGCGCCGCGGGCGGCGCCGGCGCATCCGTGGGCTCGGGGAACAGCCAATGGCAGCAGCCCAGCACGGCAACCGCGGCCAGCAGCCCCTTGGCCAAGGCTTCTACCGCCGTGGCGGCCAGCCGGAAGTCGATGGTGCCCGCGGCGGAAATGATGGTCAGGCCGATGATCAGGAACAGCGAGGCGAGGCCGTTGCCGCCGCGCAGGCCCCAGCGAAAGGCGAGGAAAAGGCAGAGGCCGATCAGCAGCACGCCGCCCATCGGGTAGTAGCGCAGCAGCGGGCTGAGCAGCAGGCCGGTCGCGGTGGTGAACACCACCACCAGGACCAGGGCGAGCCCGCTCTTGAGCGACAAGGGGCGGTTCATCGAGGCCAGCAGGAACACGCCGAGCACGGGCGCGACCATGGGGATGGGCAGGTCGAAGCCGAAGCCGATCGCCAGGCAGAGCGCGGTGCCCACGCCCAGCCGCAGCGCGCGCGCGCCGCGGGGATCGTGCCGGGGGGCCGTGGCGTCAGTAGGCATAGGAAAGCCAGCTCATGAGGCGCAGGTAGATCCGGCCGAGCGGATTGAGCGGGTTGCCGGAACTGGGAAAGGCCATGACCTCGGCCTGGCCGCCCACGCGCACGTCGCGCAGGGTGGGCAGATCGTCGCGGTCGAACTCTACGATGACCGGAAAGCGCTGGGCCGGACGCAGCCAGTCGCGGCTGTTCTGGACGGTCGGCAGGCTGCCCGGCGGCGTGCCCGGCCCGACGTTGACGCCATAGCCCACGCTGCGCACCCGGCCGTCGAAGATGCGGCCGGGCAGCGCGTCCAGGATGATCCCGACCGGCGTGCCCGGCTCGATGTGGCCGAGGTTGTTCTCCGTCATCTCGGCGCTGATCCAGACGTCGTGGATGGAGATCAGCGTCATGACCGGCTTGCCGGCGGCGGCGAACTGCCCGGTATCGGTGCGCAGGTCGGTGATCAGCCCGGCCGAGCGAGCGCGCACCTGCGTGTTGGCGAGGTCGAGCTCGGCTTTCTCCACCGCGGCGGCGGCGCTGCGCAGCTTGGCGTTGTCCTCGTCGCTGCCGCCCTCCTGTTCGCGCGCGCGCTGCACTTCGGCGCGCGCCGCCGCGACCTGGCTGATCGCCTGCTCCAGGCCGGCCCGGGCGATCTCCAGGCGGCGCAGCGAAATCGTGCCGCGGTCTTCGCGGTAGAGCCGTTCGAGCCGGCTGCTGTCCTGCCGCGCCTTCAATTCATTGGCCTGCGCCGCGCGCAACGAGGCCTGCGCGGAATCGATGCCCGCCGTGCTGGCGCCGATCTGCCTGCGCATCGAGTCCAGGTCCGCCCGGGCGCGGTCCAGGGCGATGCGGTAGTGCTCCGGATCGACGTCGAACAGCACCGCTCCCGCCTGCACGTCCTGGTTGTTGCCGACGTACACCCTGGTGACGCGACCGGACACTTCGGAGGCCACCGGAATGACGAAGGCGTCCACCCGCGCCTGCTGGGTATAGGGCGTGTAGCGGTCGGCCAGCAGGTACCACACGAGGCTCAGCGCGATGAGCAGCACGACCCAGCGGACGCCTTTCCTGGCGGGATCCGGCTCGGGCTGCGCGGGCGGGACGGCGGGCGGCGCGGGTTTACTCATCGGGTCTTCCCTTTTTCGCGAGGGGCGTGGCGGCAGGGTCGGGCTCGACCAGCAGGTCTCCCCAGTCGGTGCGGCGCTGCATCTGCTCGCGGGTGGCCGGATCGAGCACCGGCTCTTCGCTGTACCAGCCGCCGCCCAGCGCCTTGTACAGGGCGATCAGGTCGCCCACCGCGCCGCCGCGGTTGGCCACGTAGGCGTCCTGCTGGGACGCCAGCGCGCGCTGCGCGTCCAGCACCCGCTGGAAATCCGAATAGCCTTCGCGATAGAGGGCGTTGGCCAGCGTCAGGGAGCGCTGCGCCGCCTGCGCCGACTGCCGCAGGATGCCGTCGCGCTCCAGGGCCTTGATCAAGCCGCTGGCGGCGTCGTCGGCTTCGCGCGCGGCCTGGCGCACGTCGTCCTGGTAGGCCACGATCAGCTGCTGGAGCCGGGCGTCCTGGACGCGCACATTGTTCTGCAGGCGGCCGTGGTCGAACACGTTCCAGCTGAGGGCCGGGCCGCCCAGCAAGGCCAGGCTGCCGCCGGTGCCCGCGAGCGAGGTGGCGGTCCAGGCGATGCTGCCCAGCAGGGTCAGCGAGGGATAGAGATCCGCCTTGGCCACGCCGATCTGCGCGGACTGCGCGGCGATGCGCAATTCGGCGGCGCGGATGTCGGGCCGGCGCAGCAACAGCTTGGCGGGCACGTCCTGCAGGACCGCGCGGTCGATCAAGGGCACGACCGCCTCCTTCTCCGCCAATTGCGGGATGGAGCCGGGCGGGCGGCCGATGAGCACCGCCAGCGCATTGCGCGCCTGCAGGATCTGGCTTTCGAAATCGGGAATGGTGCCCAGCGTGGTCAGGTACTGCGTCTTGGCCTGCTGGAGATCGAGTTCGTCGCTTTCGCCGCTGGCGTACAGCTTCTGGGTGATTTCGTAGCTGCGCTTCTGGATGACGGCGTTGTCGCGGGCGATCCGCAGCCGGGCCTCGGTGGTGCGCAAGGTGAAATAGGTGTCGGCGAGCTGGGCATGCAGCAGCACCAGCACGTCTTCGCGATTGGCCTGCGCCTCGAAATAGGCGGCATCCGCCGACTCGATCGCGCGGCTGAAGCGTCCCCAGAAATCGAGCTCCCAACCGATGTCGAACCCGGCGCTGTACTGCCAGAAGCTGCTGGGCCGGGGGTTGCCTTCGGCGGAACGCGAGGAGCGGCGCACGTACAGGGCGTCGCCGCTCACCACCTGGACCTGCGGATAGCGGCCGCTGCGGGCGATGCCGAGCTGGGCGCGGGCTTCCATGATGCGCAAGCCGGCGATGCGCAGCCCGCTGTTGTTGGCGTCGGCCTGGGCGATCAGGTATTCGAGGACGGGATCGTCGAAGATCCGCCACCACTGCCGGGCATCCGGCTGCGCGTCGGCACGGCTGGCCTGCTGGAGCGCGGCCGTGTCCCAGTTGTCCGTCCAGGGTTCGCGCTGGGGCTCGAAGTCGGGCCCGAGCTGCACGCAACCGCCGAGGCCGATGACGCCGAGCACCAGCAGCCGTTTCAAACAAGTCCGCAGCGACATCGAGTATCCGGTCGGTCGAGAGCCTAACCGCAACCGTCCGCGCCGACCCGGATACCGCCAGGCCTGCCGCGCGAACACCTGGGGACCCGGGCGGGCGCTATCCGGCGACTCTGCCGGCCCCGCGCAAGCACCGGGCGGTCGAAATCGAAAGAGGCCTGTTCTCCTTGGCTGGGTGCCGCCGTTTCAGGATGGAATTTTCAACTCGCCAATCGATTCTATTGAGCTTTTCGGCTTCTCGCCAGAGGGGGGCGGACACGAGGTTTCCTCCCCATGTACAACGCCGGGCGGCGGCGCTACATTCGAAAGCGCGCCACCACGCGCAGGTTCCCGAAGGTTCCCAGCAATGCATTCTGGAGTGCCATCATGACCGCTCGGAAGAAGGCCGCAGGAAAAGAAGAAAAACCGCCCGCGCAAACCAAGCTATCGACCAAGGACTACGAGAAGGAACTCGCCCGCCTGCACGTGGAACTGGTCAAGCTGCAGGAATGGGTCGTGCGCACGGGCGCCAAGGTCTGCGTGCTGTTCGAAGGACGCGACGGCGCGGGCAAGGGCGGCACCATCAAGGCGCTCACCGAGCGCGTGAGCCCGCGCATTTTCCGGGTGATCGCCCTGCCCGCCCCGTCCGATCGCGAAAAGACGCAGATGTACATGCAGCGCTACCTGCCGCACCTGCCGGCGGCCGGCGAAATCGTGATCTTCGACCGCAGCTGGTACAACCGCGCCGGGGTCGAGCGCGTGATGGGGTTCTGCTCCAAGGAAGAGGTCAAGGTCTTCCTGCGGGCCGTTCCCCTGGTCGAGCGCGCCATCATCGGCTCCGGGGTCCTGCTGCTCAAGTACTGGCTGGAAGTCAGCGAAGAGGAACAGACCCGCCGCCTGCAGGCGCGCATCAACGACGAACGCAAGATCTGGAAGCTCTCCCAGCTGGACCTGGATTCCTACAGCCACTGGTACGACTATTCCCGGGCCCGCGACGATATGTTCCTGGCCTCCGACACCGACGTGGCGCCGTGGTTCGTCGCGCAATCCAACGACAAGAAGCGGGTGCGCCTGAACATCATCAGCCACTTGCTGGCGAGCATTCCGTACGAACCCGTGCCCAGGCGCAAGGTCAAGCTGCCGAAGCGGCAGAAGCAAGGGGATTACCGCGAGCCGAACCGCCCGTTGCGGCACGTGCCCGAACTGTACTGACCGAGGCCGCTCCCGGCCCGCGGGCCGGCCTTCCTCCAAGGAGATACGATCTTGGCCGCCCTACTCATCAATCCCGTCGAGGAAAGCACCAGCGACGACGACATCCGCGAGTTTCTCGTCAAGTACGGCTTTCCCGTGTACGACCGCATCCAACGCGTTCCCAGCACCGGGGAACGGCCCGCCGTCCTGGTGACATTCGACGACTGCAGCGCCGCGGCGCTGCGCACCCTGCTGCCCCGCATCCACCGGGTCTTCTGGAAGAACCACACGCTCTCCGCGCTGGTCATGCGGGAACCGATACCCTGAGGCCGGACAGCCCGGACGGAGCCGCCCCGGCCCCGTCCGCATAACCCTGCACGCAGCGCCACTACTCGCGGCCCTGGCGCGCCCCTTGCCTAGAATGGACCGAAAACGCGCGGGGCAGGCGCCGCCTTCCCGGGCCGCGCAGGCGGCCGCGCCCTATCGTTCTTTTCGGCGGGATACCCATGCTCCAGGCCATCGAGACGTTCCATTGGGGCGCCATCTTCCAGATCATCCTCATCGACATCCTGCTCGGCGGCGACAACGCCGTCGTGATCGCGCTGGCCTGCCGCAACCTGCCGCCGCGCCAGCGGATCCGCGGCATTCTCTGGGGCACGGCGGGCGCCGTGCTGCTGCGGGTGCTCTTGATCGCCTTCGCGCTGGTGCTGCTGGACATCCCCTTCCTCAAGGCCCTGGGCTGCCTGCTGCTGGTATGGATAGGCATCAAGCTGCTGGCGCCGGAAGAAGACGCGCACGGCAACGTGGCCGGAGGCACCACGGTGCTGTCGGCCATCAAGACCATCATCCTGGCCGACTTCGCGATGAGCCTGGACAACGTCATCGCCATCGCGGGCGCGGCGCAGAACACCCAGGCCGACCATCAGCTGTACTACGTCATCTTCGGGCTATGCGTGAGCGTGCCCATCATCGTGTGGGGCAGCACCCTGGTGCTGAAGCTGATCGACCGCTTTCCAGTGGCCGTCACGTTCGGCGCGGGGCTGCTGGGATGGATCGCGGGCGGCATGCTCATCACCGACATCTTCATCGTCGAGCGCTGGGGCCAGCCCGCGCCGCTGCTGAAGATGGGGGTGGAACTGGCGGGCGCGGCGCTGGTCATCCTGGCCGGGAAATGGCTGGCGGCGCGCCGCCGGCGCAAGCGGCCGGCCGGCGGCGAACCGGCATCGACTTCGTAACGGGATGTGCATATTCAGGGTTTCCCCCAGGCTGAACCCTGTCGATTTCCGGTCCACTGGTACGTCGTGTCAGTACGCACAACTTCCCGAAAGGCGGACTCACCATGACTACCGGCACTGTCAATCTCCATCGCGTCATGATCGCGGCGCCCGAGCGCATCTACCGGGCCTTCCTGGAACCCGACGCCATCGCGCGCTGGCTTCCCCCCTACGGCTATACCTGCCTGGTCCATCGCCTGGACGCCAAGGTCGGCGGCACGCACAAGATGTCGTTCCGCAACTTCGGCACCGGCAAGAGCCACGACTTCGGCGGCGAATACCTGGAACTGGTTCCGAACGAGAAAATCCGCTATTCGGACGAGTTCGACGACCCGAACCTGCCGGGCCGGATGCAGACGACCATCACCCTGCGGCAGGTTTCCTGCGGCACGGAAGTCAGCATCCGCCAGGAAGGCATCCCGGACGTGATCCCGACCGAGATGTGCTATCTGGGCTGGCAGGATTCCCTGGACCAGCTCAGGCGCCTGGTCGAACCCGATATCCCCGACTGAAGCCCGGAGCCGGCCCACGACCGACAAGCGACCCGGTGCACCAACCAAGGCCGCCGTCCGTGACGGCGAGCCCTAGCGCCGGCGCGGCTTTTTCGCGGGCGCGCGCGGCGCGGCCGCGTCGGCCAGCAATTCCTGCACCAGTTCGATGACGCGCTCGGCGGTGGGCGACAGCGTGCGGCGCGCGCGGTGGATGACGCTGTGGGTGAGCTGGCCCGTGGCCGGATAGGCCAGCGGCAGCGGCGCGAGCAGGCCCTGCGCCAGTTCGGCGGCAATGGCCTCGCGCGTGCAGAAGAGCACCACGTCGCTGCCCAGCGCGACATCGCGCAGCGCGGCCACGCTGTCGCATTCGAAGGCGATGGGCAGTTCGTCGTGCCGCGCCACCTGGTAGAGGCGGGCCAGATAGTCGCGCGCCCGGGGCGGCAGGTCGGTGGCGGCCAGGCGGTACTGCCCGAGCGCGGCGCGCAGCCGCGGCTTGGCCACGCCCTGCAGCGGATGACCGGCCCGGGTGAACAGGCCGCCATGCTGCGGCGGCAGCGGCCGGACCGCGAAGTCGTCCGGCGGCGGCAGGCTATGGGTGACCGCCACCGCGAAATCCAGCTTGTCCTGCAACAGCTTGTCCAGCAGCCGCTGCCAACTCTCGACTTCCACGTGGACGCTCAGCCCCGGATGCTCGCGCGCGATGCGCACCAGCAGCGGCGACAGGAATCCGGCCGCCGGAAAAACGCCCACGCCCAGGCTGACGCGGCCGGTGTCGTGGCCGCGGATCAGCTCGGCCTCGCGGCGCAGGTCGCGGGTTTCTCCCAGGATGCGCTGCGCGCGTTCCAGCACCGTGAGCCCGGCCTGCGTGGGCACGACGCCGGTGGAGGCGCGGTCGACCAGCACCAGGCCCAGAGACGCTTCCAGGGCCTGGATGCTGCGGGTCAGCGCGGACTGCGTGAGGTGCAGCCGCTGCGCCGCTCGCGAGAAGTGCTTTTCCTCCGCGAGCACCGCGAAGTGCTGGAGCGACCGTATCGAGAGGGTCATGCATTTTTCTCATTGAGATTCGGCTCAATATGCATTTGATTGCAGTCAATGGCAAGACTAAAACAACTTGCCGCGACCGAAAAAAGCAGCACCGGCCGCCCTGTGGCGAACCCCGATACAGAGCAATGCGCGACATTGCCTATCCCCAGGAGGAGACAACATGAACCGCAAGCGTTTCTTGGAGTTGTTGGGCAAAGGCGGGGCTGCGATGCTGGGCGCCCTGGCCTGTCTTTCGGCGGCCGCCGCCCCCACGCCGCAGGCGCCGCCCTGGCCGGGCGGCGGCAAACCCATCCGCCTGGTGGTGCCGTTCCCGGCCGGATCCGGGTCGGACGCGCTGGCGCGCATGCTGGCGATGAAGGTCACGCAACGGACCGGCGCGCCCGTGATCGTGGACAACAAGCCCGGCGCGGGCACCATGATCGGCGCGCAGGAAGTGGCGCGCGCCACGCCGGACGGCTACACCCTGCTCTACACCATCGTCGTCACGCATACCCAGAACCCGCATCTGTACAAAAAGCTGCCCTACGACCCGGTCAAGGACTTCACGCCCATCCTGCAGGCGGTGCGGTCGGCCACGGTGCTGGTCGCCAACAAGGACGCGCCGTTCTCGACCACCGCGGAAATGATCGACTACGCGCGGGCGCACCCCGGCAAGCTGAACTTCGCGTCGTACAGCCTGGGCTCCACCTCGCACCTGAACGGCGAGATCCTCAAGCAGCAGACCGGCATCGACATCGTGCACGTGCCCTACAAGGGCACGGCCGACGCCAGCCGCGCGCTGCTGGCCGGCGAGGTGCAGGTGTATTTCGACGGCACGGCCACCGCCGTGGAGAACGCGCGGGCCGGCAAGGTCAAGCTGCTGGGGCCGGCCACCGACCGCCGGCTGAGCGTGCTGCCGGACCTGCCCACGCTCAAGGAACAAGGCATACCCGGCCTGGACATCGTCGGCTGGCAAGGCATTTTCGGCCCCGGAGACATGCCGCCGGCGCTGGCCGAACGCGTGGCCCAGGTGTTCCGCGAAGCGCTGGACAGCCCCGACGTGACGCAGAGCATCGTGTCGCAGGGCAACGAAGTCAGCGGCGCGGGGCCGAAGGCGTTCGCGCAGATCGTCCAGAAGGACAGCGAGCGCTGGGGCGCCGTGATCCGGCGCATCGGCCTGGTGCTCCAGTAACCCGCTCGAATCTGAAGGAGAGCGCAATGCATGATCTGGTCATACGCGGCGGCACCCTCGTCGACGGTTCGGGCCAGCCCCGCCGCACCGCGGATCTCGCCATCGACGGCGGCCGTATCGTCCAGGCGGAAGGCAAGGCCGGCGCGGCCCGGCGCGAAATCCGGGCCGACGGCTGCCTGGTCGCGCCGGGCTGGGTGGACATCCATACGCACTACGACGGCCAGGCCACCTGGGACCCGTACCTGAGCCCGTCCACCTGGCATGGCGTCACCACCGCCATCATGGGCAATTGCGGCGTGGGCTTCGCGCCCGTCAAGCCCGAGCGCCGCGATTGGCTGATCAAGGTGATGGAGGGCGTGGAGGACATTCCCGGCTCGGTGCTGTCCGAGGGCATCCAGTGGGAATGGGAGACCTTTCCCGAGTATCTCGACGCGCTGGACCGCCGCCCCAAGGCGCTGGACGTGGGCGCGCAGATCCCGCACAGCGCCGTGCGCGCCTACGTGATGGGCGAGCGCGCCATCCATCATGACGAGGCCTCGCCCGCCGACCTGATCGCCATGCGCGAGCTGGTGCGCGAAGCGCTGGACGCCGGCGCGGTGGGCTTCTCCACCTCGCGCACCTTCCTGCACAAGTACGACGAGCGCAAGTACCCGCCCGGCACCTTCGCCACCGGCGAGGAGATCACCGCGCTGGGATCGGTGATGGGGGAAGCCGGCCACGGCGTCTTCCAGATGACGGCGAACCACCCCGCCATGGAGGGCGAGCTGCCGTGGCTGGAACAGCTGGCGCGCCACAACCGCCTGCCGGTGCTGTTCAACCTGCAGCAGACCGACGCCGCGCCCGACGTGTGGAAGCAGATCGCGCGCAGCCTGGACCGCGCGCGCGAGGAAGGCTTGCCGCTGCTGGCGGGCATCAGCGGACGCCCGCTGGGCATCCTGTTTTCCTGGCAGAGCTCGCTGCATCCGTTCATCGCGCATCCGGGCTACCAGGCCCTGCATGCCCTCCCTTTCCCGGAAAAACTCGCCCGCCTGCGCGACCCCGACACCCGCAACCGCATCATGAACGAGCAGCGCGGCCTGCTGGACCGCCGCGCCGAAACGCTGTTCAGCAGCTTCCACAAGATCTACCGCCTGGGCAGCGATCCCGACTACGAGCCGCTGCCGGAGGAAAGCGTGGCCGCCATGGCGCGCCGCAGCGGCCGTCCGCCGCTGGAGATCGTCTACGACCTCATGCTGGAGAACGACGGCCAGGCCATCCTCTACTACCCTTCCTTCAACTATTCGTACGAGAACCTGGACCATCTGCACCAGTTGATGCAGCACCCCAACACGGTCAACAGCCTGTCCGACGGCGGCGCGCATTGCGGCTACATCTGCGACGTGAGCATGCCCACGTTCATGCTCAGCCACTGGACCCGCGACCGTCGCCGCGGACCGCTGCTGGAGCTGGAGCACGTGGTCCGGCGGCAGACGCGCGACACCGCCGCCGTGTACGGCCTGCTGGACCGCGGCCTGCTGCGTCCGGGCTACAAGGCCGACGTCAACCTCATCGACCCCGACGCGGTGAAGGTGCATTGCCCCGAGATGGTGTTCGACCTGCCCGGCGGCGGACGCCGGCTGATCCAGCGCGCCGACGGCTACCTGGCGACGCTGGTCGACGGCCAGCCGATATTCGAGCGGGGCGAGGCCACGGGCGCATTGCCCGGCAAGCTGCTGCGCGGCGCGAGGCGGCAGGATGGTTGACGACGGCGCCGCTACCCCGAAGGCGGCGCGGATGGCTTCCTGCGCGACTGGGGATACGCCGCCTCGGCCGCGCGTCAGGCGCGATCCGCGCCGCGCGCCGGCGCCGGCGCGTATTGGCCCAGCAGCTCCGTGATCCACTCGATGAACACGCGCAGCTTGGCGCTGACGTGGCGGTTCGGCGGGAACGCCACGTACATCGGCATCGAATCGAGGCGCCAGCCGTCGAACAGGGGCACGAGCTCGCCGCTCTCCACGTGGGGCTTGGACATGTAGTCCGGCAGCCACAGCACGCCCAGCCCCGCCAGGCCGGCCGCCAGGTAGGCGTTGCCGTCGTCCACCGCCAACACGTGGCGGCCCTGCACGTTGATGCGCTCGGCGCCGCGGCGCATGGCGTAGGGAAACGCCTTGCCCGTGCGCGACCACAGAAAGCCCACGATGCGGTGGTGCGTGTCTTCCAGCTCGGCCGGATGCGCGGGCGTGCCGGCGCGCTCCAGGTAGGCGGGCGCCGCGTACACGCCGAGCCGCAGGTCCGCCACGCGCCGCGCCATCAGCGACTGGTCGGCCAGTTCGCCGCCCCGCACCACGCAATCCACGTTCTCGCCGATCAGGTCGACGATGCGGTCGCTGACGCCCATGTCGAGCTGGATGTCGGGATAGCGGGCGTGGAAGGCCGGCAGCGCTGGCACCAGGACGAGCCGGGCCAGCGGGCTGGGCACGTCCACCCGCAGGCGCCCGCGCGGAAGCGCCGAGGCGCCCGACAGGCTGGTCTCGGCGTCGTCCAGGTCGGCCAGCAGGCGCAGCACGCGCTCGTAGTAGGCGGCGCCGTCGGCCGTCACGTTCACCTTCCGGGTGGTGCGGTTCAGCAGCCTCACCCGCAGCCGCGCCTCCAGTTGCTGGATCAGCTGCGTGACGCTGGTCTTGCTCAGGTGCAGCGTCTCGGCGGCCTTGGTGAAGCTGCCGGTTTCCACCACGCGGGCGAATGCCTGCATCGCATCGAATCGGTCCATGCCCGTCTCCTGTCTGCTGATTGTTTGGATTCTACAAACAGTGATGGGTGGAGTTGCCCGTTTATCGGTCCCGGCCGGCCCGCTTACAGTGACTTCATCGTTGATGCCGGGCCGCAACGGCCCTTTGATGGAGGACCACTCATGGCAACTCGCGACGTCGTTTTTCCGCCCGGACGCCGGGCGCTTTATGAACGCTACCATTACTCACCGGCGATCCGGTCCAACGGATTCCTGTTCGTGTCGGGCCAGGTGGGCAGCCGGGAGGACGGCTCGCCCGAACCCGACCTGCAAGCGCAGGTCCGGCTCGCGTTCGAGCACCTGCAGTCCATTCTTGCCGAAGCCGGCGCCACCTTCGACGACGTGGTGGACGTCACGGTCTTCATGGTCGATCCGCATTCGCAATTCGAGGCGATCTGGGAAGTGGTGCCGGAGTACTGGGGCGAGGCGCCCCACCCGACGCTGACGGCGGTGGGCGTGACCTGGCTGTCCGGCTTCCAGTTCGAGATCAAGGTGATCGCGAAGCTGCCGGACGCGGCGGGCGGCTGAAGCCTTTTTCCCGATCCCGGCCCGCCGGCCGGCCGACGCGGCGGCGCCCGTCGGCCACCCGGCGGAGTCCGCCCCCGGCCTTTCGCCCCCGTCCAGGCGGTCGATGGACGGATGGCGCGATATCCCGCACCCTGGCGGACAGGCAGAAATAGATACGTTCGCGTCTTGATTCTCAGGGCGACGCGTCAAACGCGCAGGGGCGCGCTCAAGGTCGGGGAATCAAGATGAACATCCTGCTGGCGTTCGCGCCCTTCATCATGTTTGTCGTCATAGAAAGGGCGGTCGGCGTGCTGGAAGGATTGGCGGCAGGCGCGTTCGTCTCCGCGGGGCTGGTACTGCGCGACTGGATCAGCCCCGAACGCCGCCTGAAGCTGATGGAGACCGGCACGCTGGCGCTGTTCACCGGGCTGACGATCTACGCGCCGATGGTCGACGCCGAATCCTGGACGATCGCCGAAACGCGCCTGCGCGTGGACACCGGCGTGCTGTTCATCGTGCTGCTGTCGATCGCGCTGCGCAGGCCGTTCACGCTGGAGTATGCGCGCGAGAAACAACCCGAGTACGTCTGGAAGAGCCGCCGCTTCGCGCGCATGAAGTATGCGATCGCCATGGCCTGGGCGCTGGCGTTCGCGGTCATGGCGGCGACCGACGCGCTGCTGGTCTACCGGCCGCAACTGCCGCAGTCCATCGCGATCGTGGTGACGGTGGCGGCGCTGGCCGCGGCGATGAAATTCACCGCTTGGTATCCCGACCGGGTGTGGGCTACAACGTCAAGGTAGCTTTCGCGGGAGACCCCGGTGAAACCTTTGGGAAATCACGTCGAAGTCGTCCTGGCCACGCGGGCCGACGACACCCTGGTCGCGGCGTTCGCGCGCCTGCTGCCGCAGCTGTCCCGGACCGCGCCGCCGCTCACGCGCGAGGCCCTGGACGAGATCATCCGCTCGCCCGCCTGCCATCTGTTCATCGCCACCATGGGCGAAGACCGGCGCATCGTCGGCACGCTGACGCTGGTGCATTTCCGCATCCCCACGGGCCTGCGGGCCTGGATCGAGGACGTGGTGGTGGACGAGCAGGCGCGCGGGCTGAGGGTGGGGATGGCGCTGACGCACGCGGCCATCGTCAAGAGCCGCGAGTTGAAGGTCCGGTCGCTGGACCTGACCTCCAATCCCGGCCGGCTCTCGGCCCACCATCTGTACGAATCGGCCGGCTTCATGATGCGCGATACCCGGGTGTACCGCTACCAGGGCTGAAGCGGCGCGGGCCCGCGCGCTATTGGTAGTGATAGCGCTCGCGGTAGCCCACCGGCGACATGCCGCAGTATTTGTTGAAGATGTCGCGGAAGGCCTTGGTGTCGTTGTAGCCCACTTCGTACATGACTTCCGCCACGCTCTTGCGCGAGGTCTCCAGCCGCTTCTTGGCGGCCTCCACGCGCACGCGCTGCACGTATTCGACGATGCTGTTGCCCGTGGCCTGGCGGAACCGCCGCTCCAGGGTGCGCCGGCCCAGGGCGTGGCGCCCGGCCAGTTCCTCGACCGTGATCTTTTCCGTGTAGCGGCCTTCGATGTAGTCCTGCACGGCGCGCACCACCTCGTCGGCATGCGCCTTCTGCCCCATGAACACGGAAAACGGCAACTGGCTCTGGCGGCTCCAGTCCAGCTGGAAATACTTGGCGCACCAGATGGCGGTGTCGCGGTCGGTGTACTTCTCGATGAGGTGCAGCACCAGGTGGGCGGCCGAAAACGCGCCGCCGCTGGTGTAGATGCCGTTGTCCGCCATGACGACGCGGTCGCTGACCCATTGCACGCTGGGAAACAGGCTGGCGTAGAGGTTCTGCGCCACCCAGTGCACGACGGCCTGCTGCCCGTCCAGGATGCCGCCGGCGGCCAGCAGCGCCGCGCCCATGCACAGGCTGGCGACCTCGCCGCCCTCGCGGTGATGGCGCGACAGCCACTCGATCAGTTCGCGGTTGGAGAGCACCGCGTCGGACACCGAGCCCAGCAGCGGCGGCGCGATGCAGATGTCGATGCCGCTGGCGTCGGCCAGCACCGTATCGGCCTGCACGGTGATGCGCCCGTCATCGAGCTTGACCTCGCGCGTCAAGGCCAGGGTGCGCACCTTGAACCTGGGTTCGCGCCCGTGCGCGGCCAGGTAGTCGTTGGCGACCAGGAAGCCGTGCCGGGCGGTTTCGAGCGACGCGATGTTGGCCCCTTGGGGCAGCAGGAACGCGATGTTTTTCATCCCGCAAAGCATACGCCTGCAGGCTGTCGCAATCCACCCTCAATAATGTCGCAATCGCCTATCTGAAAGTGCGCGCGATCCCGATACAGTGATACTCACCGGAGCCAGATCCGGGTTGCGCGGCGGGCGGCTCGCGGGTGTCCCGAAGCGCAATAGAACAACGCGGACCAAAGGAGTCAACGATGGAAAAGTACATAGACGGTTACCTCTTGAGCGTGCCCAAGGCCAACCTGGAGACCTACCAGAAGATGGCGCGGCAGGCCCAGGCGGTCTGGCTGGAACACGGCGCGCTGGACTACCGCGAAGCCGTGGCCGACGACATCGACGGCGAAGGCTTCGGTTCGTTCAGCGCGGCGGCGGGCGCGCGCGAGGGAGAAACCGTCATATTCGCGTGGGTCCTGTATGCCAGCAAGGCGGAGCGGGACCGCATCAACGCCAAGGTCATGGCGGATCCCCGCCTGAAGGACACCTGCTGCGAAGGCGTTTTCGATTTCAAGCGGATGTGCTTCGGGGGATTCAACACGCTGGTAGGCAACTAGGGCCTGTCAACACTACAAGGAGCCTCGATATGGGCACCCCTGCAACCCGAACCATCCCCCAAGGCATGCACACCCTGACCCCGCACATCGTGTGCGAGGGCGCGTCGGACGCCATCGCCTTTTTCAAGAAAGCCTTCAACGCCGAGGAGCTGGCGCGCCTGCCCGGCCCCAACGGCAAGATCATGCACGCGGCCGTGCGCATCGGCGATTCGGTGCTGATGCTGATGGACGATTTCCCCGAATGGGGCAGCCTGGGCCCCAAGGCGCTGAAAGGCTCGCCGATCACGCTGCACCTGTACGTGGACGACGTGGACGCCGCCATGAAACAGGCCGTGGCGGCCGGCGCCCAGGTGACGATGCCCGTGGCGGACATGTTCTGGGGCGACCGCTACGGCCAGGTGGTGGATCCCTTCGGGCACCGCTGGTCCATCGCCACGCACAAGATGGACCTCACGCCGGAGGAGATCCAGCGCAACATGGCCACCATGGGCGACATGGAAGGCTGCGGCGACCCGTCCAAGAAGCCGTCCTAGGCCTGCGGATACGGCCCCAGGAAGTCGAGCTTGCCGATCTTCACGCCGGCCTGCCGCAGGATGCCGTAGGCCGTCGTGACGTGGAAATAGAAGTTGGGCAGCGCGAAGGTCAGCAGGTAGTCGTCGCCGCGGAACTCCGCCTTGAAGTCGCCGAAGGCCAGGCTGACCTTGCGGCTTTCGGCGCCGTCCAGCCTGTCCGCCGGCACGTCGCGCAGGTAGGCGATCGTCGCGGCGATGCGCTCCTGCAGTTGCTCGAACGTGGTTTCCTCGTCCGGAAACCGGGGCGCCTCCACGCGCGAGAGGCGCTGCACCGCGAACTTGGAGGCGTCGCTGGCGCGCTGCACCTGGCCGGACAGCGGATACATGTCCGGCGCGAGGCGCGCATTGATGAGTTCGGCCGGATCGGTGCCCGCCGCGGCGGCGTGGGCGGCGGCTTTCTCCAACAAGGTGGACAGGACGGTGAGGCCGCGGATGAAGACAGGCGCGCTGGCCTGGTGCATGGACAGGGGCATGACGATGATTCCCTAGGATACATGGGGCCGGCGCGAGGCGCGTCGGTCCGTCGAGCATACCCCGTTCCCGGCGCCGCGCGCGCCGCTCAGCCGGCGGACCGGCGCTGCCCCTGGAAGAAGCGCCAGATCAGCGCCGAGGCGTCGGGCCCGCCGCGCGCATGGTAGCGGATCGACGCGTCGCCCCCGCTCCAGGCGTGCTCCAGCCGCGTGATCTCGCACAGGCGCAGCACGGTGTTCTGGCCGCGCAGCATGTCCACGCGGCGATAGGCTTTCTCGGTGCCCAGGCCCAGCACGTGCTCGATCGGCGTGCTTTCGGGCGGCAGCGCGTTGAGCGCGCGGAATTGATCGAACAACTGGCGCGCGTTGCGCGGCGCCACCGCCGGATCGAGCTGGCCCTGCAGGATCAAGGCGGGCATGCCGAGGCGGAAGACGGCGGGATCCGACACGCGCTCCAGCAGCGGCAACAGCGGCTTGAGCGTGCCGCGGCGCATGATGCCGATGCCGCTGGCCGCATTGTGGGCATCGCCCACCACCGGGCCCGAATGCATGGCCACGGCGGCGACTAGCGCGGGATGGCGCAAGGCCACCAGCGCCGCCATGCCGGCGCCCGCCGACAGGCCCGCGACATAGATGCGCTCGGGGTCCAGCTGGAAGCGGGCCGACTCGGCCCGGATCAGTTCGGCGATGAGGTCCGCCTCCGCGCCGCCATGCTCGTCGTCCGGCTGGAACCAGCGCCAGCAGCGCTGCACCTGGCGCGCGAGCGACTGCTGCGGGTACAGCACCATGAAGCCGCCGGCGTCGGCCCACTGGTTCATGCGGGAGCCGCGGGCGAAAGCCTGGGAAGTCTGCCGGCAACCGTGCAGCATGACCACCAGCGGCATGCCGGCGCGAGGGCCGGAAGCGGGCGTATAGCGGGAGAAAGCGAGGCGCTGGCCGCGGCTGCCGGAAAACTGCCGGGCGGTTTCCCAGCGGCCGTCGCCCAGGGAGGACGCGGCGGGCGCGGCGGACTTGGCGGACTTGGCCGCCTGCCGGGCGGCGACGGTGGCCTTGCGCCGGGTGGCGCTGCGCCGCTTGGCGGCCTGCGGAGCCGCCGCGCGCAGCGCCGCGCGTTGCAGCCTGCCGAGTTTCTTCGCGGTTTTGAAAATCAGGCTGGTAAAACTGCGCGCCATTCGAGGCCTCGGCCAGTACACCCATTGAGCAGGACACCGCCAAAGACTGTATCACACCGTAACGCCCTTATCGGGCCCGCAAGCGCCCGCGAACCGCCCCCGGTTTGCACAAGATCAAATCGGCGGCGCATCGCGCGCGCAAACCGCCGCGACGGCCTTGAGGCGGGAGGGCAAAGCGCCTAAGGTGGAAGCTTCCGGCCAACCAAGACGCATTCATGTTTCCCGACGACAGACCCCAGACCCTAGGCGAAGAGATCGCCAATACCATCAGCCATGGCGTCGGCGCGGCCGCCGCCGTGGCCTCGGCCCCCATCCTGATCGTCGCGGCGGTGCGCCAGGGCGACGCCGCCTTCATCGCGGGCGCCGCGGTCTTCGCCGCGTCCATGTGCCTGCTGTACCTGGCGTCCACCATCTATCACGCCCTGCCCCGCAGCCGCGCCAAGCAGTTCTTCAACGTGCTGGACCATTCCGCCATCTACCTCCTGATCGCCGGCACCTATACGCCGTTCGCGCTGGGCGCGCTGCGCGGCCCCTGGGGCTGGACGTTGTTCGGCCTGGTGTGGGGCATGGCGCTGCTGGGCGTGGGCCTGAAGGCCAGCAAGCGGCTCAACCGTCCCGCCATTTCCACGGGCCTGTACCTGGCCATGGGCTGGCTGGTGCTGATCGCCGTGAATCCGCTGATCGAGCGCGTGCCCACCGGCGGCCTGTGGTGGCTGGTGGCGGGCGGGCTGGCATACACCGGCGGCGTGGTGTTCTTCGTGCTCGACAACCGCTGGCGCTACAGCCACTTCGTCTGGCATCTGTTCGTGCTCGCCGGCACCGTCTGCCACTTCTTCGCGGTGCTCTGGTACGCGGCCTGACCAGGGGGACAGGCCCTAGCCCGCGCGCAGGTATTCGGTGGGCGCGCGCCCCAGCACCCGCCGGAACATGGTGGAGAACGCGGCCGGGCCCTGGTAGCCGAAATCCAGCGCGATGGCGGTGACGGACGCCCCGGAGGCCAGCCGCGACAAGGCCAGGACCACGCAGGCGCGCTGGCGCCATTCCGAAAACGCCATGCCGGTCTGCTCGCGGAAATGGCGGCTGAAGGTGCGCGGACTGACGTGCAGGCGGCCGGCCCAGGCTTGCGGCGCCGCGCGCGCGTCGGGCGCGGCGATGAACGCCCGGCACAACGCGGCCAGGCGCTCGTCCGCCGGCAGCGGTATGTGCAGGGGCAGAACCGGCGCGCGCTCGACCTCGTGCAGCAGCAAGGCCGCCAACGCCCCGTCGCGCCCGGCCGGGTCGTAATCGGCGGGCATGTCCACCGCGTCCATCAGAAGCTGGCGCAGCAGCGGCGACACCTCGACCACCTCGCAGGCCAGCCTGCCCGCGCGCGCCCCGCCCGGCTCGATATAGACGCTGCGCGTGCTGACATCCAGCATGCGGACCTCGTGCGAGACGCCTGCCGGAATCCACACGGCGCGCTGCGGCGGCACCACCCAGTTGCCGTCGCGCGTGGCCACCTGCATGACGCCGGTGGCGCCGTACAGCAATTGGGCGCGGCGATGCTCATGCGCGGGCAGCAGCTGGCCGGGCAGATAGTCGTTGCCGATGGCCACGACGGGGCGGTCCAGGCGGTCGTAGCGGTCGATGTGGGCATTGCGCATGGCGTGGGCGCCGCGGGCGGCGGATCTGTGGCCGAAATGCGAACATTATTGTCCGATCCTCGAAAGCGAGCCAAGCCCCGCGGCCGTATCGTGACGCTTTCCCTGGAAGGACGGGCGGCATGGTTTATCTGGTTCTGGCTTTTTTCGGTTGTCTCAGCGGCGTGACGACGGTGCTGTTCGGCTTCGGCGGCGGCTTCGTCGTGGTGCCCGTGCTGTACGGCGTGCTGACCGCCACCCACGGCACGCAGGACGCCATCGGGCAAGCGGCCATGCATATCGCCGTGGCCACCTCCACCTGCGTCATGATCGTCAATTCGGCCGCGGCCACGCGCAAGCACCAGCGCGCGGGCAACATCGTGCGAGCCTACGTCTGGCCGCTGGCGGGCTTCATCGCGGCGGGTTCGCTGCTGGGCGCGCTGGCCGCCACCCAGGCCAGCGGCGGGCTGGTGCGCGACGCCTTCATCGCCTATCTCGGCCTGACCATCCTGGACTGCCTGCTGCGCCAGGGTTTCCTGGCGCAAGGCGGGGCCGATCCGCGCCCGCTGGGCCCGGGCGTGCTGGTGGGCGGCGGCGTGGCCATCGGCGTCGTCGCGGCCTTCCTGGGCGTGGGCGGCAGCGTCATGACGGTCCCGCTCCTGCGGCGCCGGGGCCTGCCCATGGCCAAGGCGGCGGCGATGGCCAATCCGCTGACGCTGCCGGTCGCCGTGGTGGGGACGCTGGCCTACATGGCGGCGGCCCGCGGCCTGCCCGAGGCGCTCGCGCCCTGGATCGTCGGCTACGTGGACCTGCTGGCCTTCGCGGCGCTGGCGCTGGGCTCGCTCGCGGGCATCCGGCTGGCCGCGCCGCTGATCCCGCGCATCCCCGACCGCCTGCATGCCCGCGTCTACGTGCTGCTGCTGGCGCTGGTGATGCTGAGCATGCTGCTCGTCTAGGGCCGAAAGGCGCACACCTAAGGAAACATCGCGGCCAGCAGCGACTACGAAAGCGCGCAAAACGTTTCCGCCGCGCCCGGGGGGCCGCCCTCCCGGAATGCGCGCGCGTCTGGTGGCCTGCCGAAACAGGAAAACACATCGCGAAACTTGCCCCTGGGCCGGCCGGGTCGTCATCATGGTTCGACACTCAACCGGAACAAGGAGGTTTCATGCAGCGTTCCACTTACGCATTCCTATCCGCCGCCGTGCTGACGACGGCGCTGTCCGGTGCTCCCGCCTTTGCCCAGGCGGCCGGCCAGGCGCAAGCCCAGGCCCAGGCTCAACAGCAAATGGCGCCCCCGCCCGCGATGCAGCCGACCGATCAGCAATTGCAGCGCTACGCCGCGGCTTCGCAGAAGATCTCCGGCGTGGTCGACGAGTACCGTCCGAAGGTCGACGCCGCCAAGACCGACGAAGCCAAGCAGAAGGTCGTGCAGGAAGCAGACGCCAAGATGGTGCAGCTGGTCCGCGCCGACGGGCTGTCCGTCGAAGAGTTCAACGGCATCGGCCAGGCCGTGCAGCAGGACCCGCAGCTCAAGCAGCGCGTCATGAACATGAGCAAGGGCGGGCTCGCCCCGCAGTAGTGCCGCCGTCGCCCCCGCCGCGGCAGACGCCACACGCCTTCGGGCGCGTGGCGTTTTTTCGTTCTCCAGTTATCCTGTTTCCGTTTCTCTCCCCCAAGTTCTCTCGAAGGAGCGCGGAATCTTGATGCCGGACCTCACCCTCTATGACCTGGCGGGCGCCGACCCGTCGCTGCGCTTCAGCCCCCACTGCTGGAAGACGCGCATGGCGCTGGCCCACAAGGGCCTGTCCGCCGAGACCGTGCCCTGGCGCTTCACCGACAAAGAGGCCATCGACTTTTCCGGCCAGAAGCTGGTGCCCGTGCTGGCGCACGGCGCGCACGTGGTCAGCGATTCGTGGCAGATCGCCTGCTATCTCGAAGACGCCTTCCCCGAGCGGCCCTCGCTGTTCGGCGGCGCGGCCGGGCGGGCGCTGAGCCTGTTCGCGAATTCCTGGGCCGATACCACGCTGGTCCCGACTCTCGCTCGCCTGCTGCTGCCCAGCATCCACGGCCTGATCCACGACAAGGACAAGGACTACTTCCGCGCGACGCGCGAAAAGCGCTTCGGAAAGCTGGAAGACCTGCCCGCCGGCTACGGCGAACAGATCGCCGCGCTGCGCGCATCGCTGCTGCCCCTGCGGCAGACGCTGAGCCGGCAACCGTGGCTGGCCGGCGAGCGGCCCGCCTACGCGGACTACGCGGTGTTCGGCATGTTCATGTGGGCCCGCTGCACCAGCCCCCTGGAACTGCTGGCCGCGGACGACCCCGTCCACGCGTGGCGCGAGCGCTTGCTGGATGCCTTCGACGGCATGGCGCGCGCCGCGCCCACGGGCGCTTCCTGATCAGGTCTTCAGGCGGTAGCCCGTCTTGAAGATCCAGCGCACGCCGAGCAGGCAGGCCACCAGGAAGCCCAGCGTCATGCCGACGCTGATTTCCACGCTGACGTCGGACACCCCGTAGAACGCCCAGCGGAATCCGCTGACGAGGTACACGACCGGATTGAACAGCGTGACGGCCTGCCAGAACGGCGGCAGCATCTTGATGGAATAGAAGGTGCCGCCCAGGAAGGTCAGCGGGGTGATGATCATCAGCGGGATGATCTGCAGCTTTTCGAAGCCGTCGGCCCAGATCCCGATGATGAAGCCGAACAGGCTGAAGGTCACGGACGTGAGCACCAGGAAGCCCAGCATCCAGACCGGATGCGCCACCTCGAAGGCCACGAACAGCCTCGCCGTGGCCAACATGATGAGCCCCAGGATGATGGACTTGCTGGCGGCCGCGCCCACGTAACCCATGACGATCTCCACGTAGGAGATGGGCGCCGAATGGATTTCGTAGATGGTTCCGGAGAACCGCGGCATGTAGATACCGAAGGAGGCGTTGGCGATGCTCTGCGTGAGCAGCGACAGCATGATCATGCCGGGCACGATGAAGGCCCCGTAGCTCACGCCGTCGATCTCGACCATGTGCGAGCCGATGGCGGAGCCGAACACCACGAAATACAGCGAGGTGGAGATCACGGGCGACAGCACGCTTTGCATCAGCGTGCGCCACGCGCGGGCCATTTCAAACAGGTAGATAGCGCGGATGGCGTAGAAATTCATGATTGACCGTGCACCAGGCTGACAAAGATATCCTCAAGCGAGCTTTCGGAAGAGTTCAGGTCCGTGAACTCGATCTCCAGCCTGCCCAGTTCGTGCAGCAGCCGCGAGATTTCGCCGCCGCCCTGGTTGTCGTAGGTGTAGACCAGCCTGTAGCCGTCGGCCGACAGGTCCAGCTGGAAACCGTCGAGCGCCGTCGGGATGCCGGGCAGCGGCGCCTTCAGGGTCAGGGCCAGCTGGCGCTTGCCCAGCTTCGTCATCAGGGCGTGCTTTTCCTCGACCAGGATGATCTCGCCCTTGCGGATCACGCCGATCCGGTCGGCCATTTCCTGGGCTTCCTCGATGTAGTGCGTGGTCAGGATGATGGTGACGCCGCTTTCGCGCAGGCGCCGCACCATCTCCCACATGCCGCGGCGCAGCTCGACGTCCACCCCGGCGGTGGGCTCGTCCAGGAACAGGATCGCGGGCTCGTGCGAGAGCGCCTTGGCGATCATGACGCGGCGCTTCATGCCGCCCGAGAGCGCCATGATGCGGCTGTCCTTCTTGTCCCACAGGGACAGGTCGCGCAGCACTTTCTCGACGTAGGCATGGTCGGTCGGCTTGCCGAACAGGCCGCGGCTGAAGTTGACGGTGTTCCAGACGCTCTCGAAGGCGTCGGTGGAGATTTCCTGCGGAACCAGGCCGATCCTGGCGCGCGCGGCGCGGAAGTCGGACACGATGTCATGGCCGTCGGCCAGCACGGTGCCCCCGGACGGATTGACGATGCCGCAGATGATGCTGATGAGCGTCGTCTTGCCCGCGCCGTTGGGTCCGAGCAGGGCGAAGATCTCGCCCCGCTGGATATCCAGGTTCACGTTCTTGAGCGCCTGGAACCCCGATGCGTACCGCTTGGATAGATCCTGGACTGAAATGACCGGCTGCACACGCGCCCCCAACTTGATCGACAGCCAGGGATTTTACCCGCCGCGCCGCCGGGGCTTGTTTGGCGTGGCGGAACAGTGTGTTTGGAAAACCGCCGTGTGCGGCCCCTAGCGCCCCCAGCGCAACACCAGCGGATCCAGCCGGCGGGCGGTTTCCAGCAGGCCCTCCCGGACCTCCGGGCGCATCGGCGGGTACGGATGCCGGGGCGCCTCGCAATCGATCACCCCGCCCGCCTTCATCAGGGCCTTGGCGGTGAGGATGCCGCCCTGGCGGTTCTCGACGTTGATCAGCGGCAGCCAGCGCTCGTACAGGCGGTAGGCCTCGTCGCGGCGGCCGGCCCGGTGCGCCTCGATGATGGGCCGCAGGCCGTCGGCGAAGCCGCCGCCGGTCATGGAGCCGGTGGCGCCGGCGTCCAGGTCGGGCAGCAGGGTGATGGCCTCCTCGCCGTCCCAGGGGCCTTCCACCGCCGCCCCGCCCAGCGCGATCAGGTCGCGCAGCTTGGAAGCGGCGCCCGCCGTCTCGATCTTGAAATAGGAGACCTGCTCGATCTCGCGCGCCATCCGCGCCAGCAGCGCGGCCGACAGCGGCGTGCCGGCCACCGGCGCGTCCTGGATCATGATGGGGATGCCGACCGCGTCGGAGACGCGCTGGAAGAAGTCCCGCACCTGTTCCTCGGGCACGCGGATCGTCGCGCCGTGGTAGGGCGGCATGATCATCAGCATGGCCGCGCCCTGCTCCTGCGCGCGCCGGCCGCGCGCCGCGCAGACCCGGGTGCTGAAGTGGGTGGTCGTCACGATGACCGGCACACGGCCCGCGACGTGTTCCAGGATGGTCCGCGTCAGGATCTCGCGCTCGTCGTCCGAGAGCACGAACTGCTCGGAGAAGTTCGCCAGGATACACAGGCCGTCCACGCCCGAATCGATCATGAAGTCCACCGCCCGCTTCTGGCTGGGCAGGTCCAGTTCGCCGGACTCGGTGAAGGCCGTGGGGACGACGGGGAAGATGCCGCGGTAACGCGGGGTCTGGGAGAGCGTCATGGCGTCCTACTCGATGATGTTGAAACGGTCCAGGTATTCCGTCTTCAGGGTCAGGCCCAGGCCGGGCTTGTCGTCGTCCAGGTCGATGAAGCCCTCCCTGGCCTCGGGTTCGCCGTCGAAGATGTAGTAGAACAGCTCGTTGCCGACTTCCACGTCGAACATGGGAAAGTACTCGCTCATGGGCGAGGCCAGCGTGCTCATCGTCAGGTGGTAGTTGTGCATCTGGCCGGCGTGCGGCACCACCGGCACGCTGCAGGCTTCGCACAGCGCATTGATCTTGTGCGCCGCCGTGATGCCGCCGACGCGGTTGGTGTCGTACTGCACCACCGAGACCGCCTTGCGGTCCAGCAGCTGCTTGAAACCATACAGCGAGAACTCGTGCTCGCCGCCGGAGATCGGGATGGAGGTCAGCTGGTTCAGCTCGGCGTAGCCGTCGATGTCGTCGGCGATGACGGGCTCTTCCAGCCAGCGCGGCTCGAACTTTTCCAGCTTGGGCAGGATGCGCTTGGCGTACTCCAGGTTCCAGCCCATATAGCATTCCAGCATCAGGTCGGTGTCGTAACCGATCACCTCGCGCACCGCCTCCACCGATTTCAGGTTCTCCGACACGCCCTTCTGCAAGTGCGCCGGCCCGTAGCCGAACCGCATTTTGAAGGCGGTGAAGCCCTGGTCCAGGTAGGTCTGGGCCTCTTCCTGCATGGCCTTGAGGTCGGTGCGGTAGAGCTTGGAGTAGTAGACGGGGATCTTCTCCTTGGTGCGGCCGCCCAGCAGCTTGAAGACGGGCTTGCCCACCGACTTGCCCAGGATGTCCCAGATGGCGAGGTCCACGCCCGAGATGGCGGCCATGGTGACGCCCTTGCGGCCCCAGGCGTGCGTGGCGCGGTACATGCGCTGCCACAGGTATTCGTAGTCCCAGGGGTCTTGCCCGACCACGAGCGGCGCCAGGTACTGGTCGATGATGGCCTTGGCCACGCGCGGCGCGAGCGCCACGTTGCCCAGGCCCACGATGCCGTCGTCCGTTTCCACTTCCACCACGGTCCAGCCGTGGAAGCGGAAGGTGCTCATGGTTTCCTGCCGGGAATACAGCAGGTCCATGGCGTTGGAGCAGAAGTTGCCCTGCGGCGGCACGGTCTTGCCGGTCCATTCGTAGACGCGCGCGCGTACGGATTTGATCTTCATAAAGGGTTTCCTGCCGGGATTGGAGTGGAAAGAGAGGCGGGGCTCAGGCGGCCGCCAGGCGTGAGGCGCGATGGGAGGCGCCCATGCGGCACGCGATCAGGAAGGCCTGCCAGGTGGCGTCCAGGTTGGCGCGGCCCTGGCCGGCGATGTCGTAGGCCGTGCCGTGGGCCGGCGTGGCGATGGGGATGGGCAGCCCGCCCTGCACCGTCACGCCGCGCGAAAAGCCCAGCAGCTTGAGCGCGATCTGGCCCTGGTCGTGATACATGGTGACGATGGCCTGGAATTCGCCGGCCTGGGCTTTCAGGAAGATCGTGTCGGCCGGGAACGGCCCTTGCACGGGAAGGCCTTCCTCGTTGAGCTGCCTGACGGCGGGCGCGATGATGTCCACCTCTTCGCGCCCGCAGGTGCCGCCGTCGCCGCCGTGCGGATTGAACGCGGCCACCGCCACGCGGGGTTGCGCCACGCCGTTGGCCTGCAGCGAACGGTAGATCAGCCGGGTCGCGGCCTTGATGCCGTCGATGCTGAGCGCGCCCGCCGCGTCCTTCAGCGGAATGTGCGAGGACACCCGCGACGTCCACAGTTCGCCCAGGGTGTTGAATTCGCAGAAATAGCCGGTCACGCCCAGGTACTCGGCGAAGTGGTGCAGCTCGTCGCCATGCGCCATGCCGCCCAGCTTCATCGCGTACTTGTTCAAGGGCGCGAAGCAGATGGCGTCGATGCGCCCGTCGAGCGCCGCGTCCATGCAGGCGTCCAGCACGCGCAGCACCGACGCCCCGCCCGCCGCCTGGGCCTGGCCGAGGCTCACCTGGGCGGCCTGGATGGTGTCCATGGCCAGCCAGGCGGGCAGGCCGGTATCCGGCCGGCCGCGCACCGATTCGATGCGGTCCACGGGCTGGGTGGCAACCTGCACGCCCGCCACCCGCTGGCCTTCGCGCCACAGCCACTCGTCGCCCACCAGGACGATGTTCGCCCGCTGCGTGGCGTCGGGCCTGGCCAGCAGGCGGGCGATCAGTTCAGGGCCGATGCCGGCGGGGTCTCCCAGGGTCAGGGCGACGACGGGCTTTTGCTGCATGTTCATGTCAGGCTCATTCCACGGAAATGTTGTTCTTCTTGATGATGCCGGCGTAGCGCTGGTTCTCGCTCTTGTGGAACTGCGCGAACTGCTCCTGGCTCATCGGGTTGATGTCCGCGCCGATCGCCAGCAGGCGGGCCTGGGTGTCGGGCTGCGCCAGGATGCCGTTCACGGCGTCATGGATGCGCGTCTGCACCGCCGCGGGCGTGCCGCTGGGCATGTAGATGCCGTACCAGGCGCTCATTTCCACGCCCGGCACGCCGGCCTCGGCCATGGTGGGCAGGTCGGGCAGTTGCGGGTTGCGCCTGGCGCTGAGCACGGCCAGCGCGCGCACCTTGCCGCTCTTGATGTGCGGGATCACGGAAGACGCGGTTTCGAAGGCGATCTGCACCTGCCCGCCCATCAGGTCTACCAGCGCCGGGCCGCTTCCGCGGTACGGGATGTGCGTCATCTGCACGCCGGTGGCGTCCTTGAACAGTTCGGCGGCGATGTGCTGGGTGCTGCCGGAACCGCTGCTGGCGAAGTTGTATTCGCCCGGCTTGCGCTTGAGCAGCGCGATCAGTTCCTGCACCGACTTCACCGGCATCTGGTCGTTGACGACCAGGATGTTGGGCACCGCGCCCACGAAGACCACCGGCACCAGGTCGCGGTCGTTGTCGTAGCCCAGTTTCAGCAGGTGCGGCGCGATGGCGTGGGCGGTGGACACGCCCATCACCATGGTGTGCCCGTCGGACGACTTGGCGGCCAGGTCCGCCGCCAGCGTGTTGGACGCGCCGGGCTTGTTCTCGACCACCACCGTCTGCTTGAGCAGCGGGCCGAGCTTGTCGGCCACGGCGCGCGCCATGGCGTCGGTGCCGCCGCCCGGGGCGGACCCCACCAGCAGGCGCAGGGGCTTGGCGGGCCAGTCGGCGCCTTGCGCCTGGACGGGCGCCATGGCCGAGAGGCACAGCGCGCCTGCCGCCATTGCGGCCAATAGCCGAGTCTTCATGGTTGTCTCCTTGGTCGATGTTCTTTGCCACAGGGCGGGCAATCTTTTGTGACTCCATCTTAGAAAGAAGCTCCGTTTCCGTATACTGAAACTTTTGCACCAACCGTTCACCTGAAGCGATCAATCATGGAACGCGCCCTCCCCGTCCCCGCCCTGCTGTCCCGGCTGCGCATGCGGCAGATCGTCCTGCTGCTGGCGATCGAGGAACGCGGCACGCTGCGCGCCGCCGCCGCCCAGCTCAACATGACCCAGTCCGCCGCCAGCAAGATGCTGCACGAACTGGAGCTGGCCATCGGGCAGGCCTTGTTCGAGCGGGTGGGCCGCGGCCTGGCGCTGACGGCCGCCGGCGATTGCGTCATGGAGTATTTCCGCGGCCTGCGCGGCACGGTTTCGTCGCTGGCCCGCGAACTGGAGGAAGTGCGGCTGGGCAGCACGGGCAAGCTGTTCATCGGCAGCATCATGGCGGCGTCCCCGGGCCACCTGACCGATGCGCTGCTGCGCCTGAAGCAGATCTATCCGCTGCTGGCCGTGGAGATTTCCACCGGCACCAGCGACCTGCTGATCGGCCGCATGACCGAAGGCAAGCTGGACGTGGTGATCGGGCGCATGCTGACGCTGTCGGACCGCCACTACGTGTTCCGGCCCATCGGCGGCGAAGCCTTGTCGGTGATCGCAGCGGTGGACCATCCGCTGGCCGGCCGCAAGCGCGTGGGCTTCGACGACATGCTGGCCTATCCCTGGATCCTGCAGCCGCACGGCAGCCCGATGCGCGACGTGATCGAGCAGGAGTTCCGCTCGAACGAGGCCGCGACGCCGCGAGGCCTGATCGAATCCGCGTCCATCCTCACCACCACCAACCTGGCGATGAAGTCCACGATGCTGGGCGTGATCCCGGACTCGGTGGCCGGCCGATACGCCGCGCACGGCCTGCTGGCGATCCTGCCCTACCGGATCCGGCACAGCCTGACGGCGTTCGGCAGCATCGTGCCCAAGGACAGGCCGCTGAGCGCGGCGGCGCGGCACTTCGTGGCGCTGCTGCACGGCGACGAAGGCGCCTGATTGCGTCCGATGGCGGCGCCGATGCGCGCCGCGGCGCCGTATACTTACGGGTTGCGCGAATAGCGCCGTTTACATGAGAGGTTTACACGTGAGCGCCCTGCCCGCCTGTCCGAAATGCCAATCCGAATTCACCTACGAAGACGGCGGCAACTACATCTGCCCGGAATGCGCGCATGAATGGTCCCCGCAAGCGGCCGACGCCGCCGAGGAAGCCAAGGTCTACCGCGATTCGGCCGGCAACGTCCTGCAGGACGGCGACACCGTCACCGTCATCAAGGACTTGAAGCTGAAAGGGTCCGGCGGAACCATCAAGATGGGAACCAAGGTGAAGGGGATCCGGCTGGTCGACAGCGACCACGACATCGATTGCAAGATCGACGGCTTCGGCCCCATGAGCCTGAAGTCGGAGTTCGTCAGGAAGGTCTGACCGGCCGGCGGCGCCCGAAGGCGCCGCGGCGCGCGACGGCCGGCTTACAGGTCGTCGCTTTCCTCGGGCTTGGGCATCAGGTAGGCCGTGAGCGTGCTGGACAGGCCGGCCATGATCCACAGCACGAAGAACGACACCGTGTAGAAGCCCGTGCGCCCCGTCGGGACATGCCCGAAGATCGCCACGTCCAGCGGATCGATCAGGGCGAAAATCAGCGCGCTCCCCGCCGCGGCCGCCATGAACGACGGCCACAGTATCCACATCAACGATCGCAAGCCCATCTGTGCACTCCCGGTTTACGGATTGGCGTTCGGCGCGGCCTGCTCGATGACCAGGCCGCGCTTGACGACGCCGTCCTGGATCGGCTGGTTGCTGAAGTTCGTGAACGCGAAGTAGATCGTGACGAAGCAGCCTATCATGGCCACGAACGGCCCGGCCATCAGGATCCACGGCCAGGGTTCACGGTACCAGGGTTTGGCGGGCTGCGCGGTTTGGGCGGAGTGCATGGACATATCCTTTTCAGTGCTCACTCGGGGACGTAGAAGCTGGCGGCTTCGTCCGTTTCGATCTGGCGTTCCTCGCCGTCCTGGCCGCGCGCGCGCAGCGTGATGGCGTGGGCGCCGGGCTGCGCGCCGGCCGGGGCGCGGATGACCATCGGCACCAGCTTGTTGGCCGCGGCCTCCACGTCGACCGTGTCGGAACCCTGCTGGCCGGCCAGCACCGTCAGGCCCGGCATGCCCTCGGCCGTCAGGCGCAGGTGCATCGGCTGGTCGGAGGTGTTGATGATCTGCAGGCGGTAGACGTTCTCGATCATGCCGCCGGCAACCTCGCGGCCCAGCGCGCCGCGGTCGCGGATGATGTCCACCCGCAAGGGGTTGCGCATGGCCAGCGAGACCACGAAGGCGACGGCCAGCGCCAGGATCAGCGTGCCGTAGATCAGCACGCGCGGCCGCAGCAGATGGGAACGCGCGCTCTTGGCGGACAGCCCGTCGAGCATCGCGCGCTCGGAGGTGTAGCGGATCAGGCCGGGCTCGTACTGCATCTTGTCCATGACCTGTTCGCAGGCGTCGATACAGGCGCCGCAGCCGATGCACATGTATTGCAGGCCGTCGCGGATGTCGATGCCGGTGGGACAGACCTGCACGCACAGGCTGCAATCCACGCAATCGCCCATCCCCGCGGCCTTGTGGTCGACCTTGCGCGACCGGCCGCCCCGCGGATCGCCGCGGCGCTTGTCGTAGGTAACCACGAAAGTGTCGGGATCCACCATCACGCTCTGGAAGCGCGCGTAGGGGCACATGTACTTGCACACCGATTCGCGCATGAAGCCGGCGTTGCCCCAGGTGGCGAAGCCGTAGAACAGCATCCAGAACCACTGCCAGGGGCCCAGCTGCAGGGCGAAGAGTTCGTGGCCGAGTTCGCGGATGGGCGCGAAGTAGCCGATGAAGGTGGAGCCGGTCCACCAGGCCAGCGCGATCCACAGGAAGTGCTTGGTCACCTTCAGGCGGGCCTTGCGCCAGGTCCAGGGAGATTCGTCCAGGCGGATGCGCGCGACGCGGTCGCCTTCGACCTTGCGCTCGATCCACATGAAGATTTCGGTATAGACGGTCTGCGGACAGGCGTAGCCGCAGAACAGGCGCCCCGCCACGGCGGTGAACAGGAACAGCGCCAGGGCCGAGATGACCAGCAGCACGGCCAGGTAGACCACGTCCTGCGGCCACAGCACCAGGCCGAAGAGATAGAACTTGCGCGCGCCCAGGTCGAACAGCACGGCCTGGCGCCCGTTCCACTGGAGCCAGGGCAGGCCGTAGAAGATCAGCTGCGTGAGAAAGACGAACGCGATGCGCCAGCGCGCGAAGATGCCGCTGACGGACCGCGGATAGATCTTGCTGCGCACGCCCGCCAGCGTCTGCTCCAGGGTTTCCTGCCCGGGGCGGGGCGGACGCGTGTGCGGGCGCCAAGGCGGCGGGTCACCGCCAGGCGAATTGCCGACGCTTGCGGTTGACCCATCTTCCATTTCCTGCTCCCTGCTGTAAGTCCAGTTGTTATGGGGGCGCGGCTGCGCGCCCCCATCTAAGCGCCGCGCATGCCTTTACTTCGCCGCCTCGGCGGTTGCCTTGGGCGCCGCGTCGGGCTTGTTCGACAAGCCCCAGACCCACGCGGTCAGGATCTTGATCTGCTCGGGCGACAGGATGTCCTGGTGCGCCGGCATGCGGTTGTCGCGGCCATCGAGAATGGTCTTCACGATGGTGGCTTCCGAGCTGCCGTAGAGCCAGACGTCGTCCGTCAGGTTGGGCGCGCCCAGGGCCTGGTTGCCCTTGCCGTCGACACCGTGACAGGCCACGCAGTAGTTGGCGAACTCGCGCTTGCCGCGGAACACGCGCACCGGATCGGCGGTCAGGCCCGACAGCGAACGCACGTACTGCGCGATGTCGCCGGCGGTCTTGGCGTCGATCGCCGCCTTCCAGGGCGGCATCACGCCGACGCGGCCGCTGGTGATGGTCTGCATGATCGCTTCCGGCGAACCGCCGTGCAGCCAGTCGCCGTCGGCCAGGTTGGGGAAGCTGGGGCCGCCCTTGGCGTCGGAGCCGTGGCACTGCGCGCAGGTGTTGAGGAACAGGCGCTGGCCGATTTCACGGGCGCCCGGATCCTGGGCGATCTGCGGCACGTCCATGGTTTCGAAGCGCGCGTAGATCGGACGCACGGCCTCGGCCATCCTGGCCTGCTGCTGCGCCACTTCCTCGGTGCTGCTGTAGCCCAGCTGGCCCTTGTACTCGCCCAGGCCGGGCATGAAGAACAGGTAGCCCAGCGCGAAGGCGCAAGCCAGCAGGTACATCCAGGTCCACCAGCCCGGCACCGGGTTGTTGAGCTCGGTCAGGTCGCCGTCCCAGACGTGGCCCGTGTCCTCGACCTGGCCGTTGGCCGGCTTGGTGCTCAGCCAGCGGCGCTGCGTATACAGCAGCCAGACGCACCAGAGCACGCCGCCCACGGCGACGATCGAGATGAAATACCCCCAAAAGCCATTAACGAAATCGCTCATGACCGATTCGCTCCATCTTGTTGTCCCGGCCCGAATTCATCGGGCAGTGCGAACGGCAGCATGGCCGAGTCGCGATTGGCGCTCTGGCGGCCGCGCGAGCAGGCCCACCAGACGATGCCGAAGAAAGTTGCCATCGAGATGGCGGTGACGATTGCGCTCAGGTAGCCCAGCATGATCAGCCTCCCGCGGCGGCCGGCTGCGGGGCGGACTGGGCCGCCTTCTTGGCCGCTTCCGCCTGCTTGGCCTGCTCGGCCTGCTTGGCCTTGCGCACGCCGACACCCAGGCCCTGCAGGTAGGCGACGAGCGCGTCTTCCTCGGTCTTGCCCTCGATGGCCTTGGGCGCCGCGGCGATTTCCTCGTCGGTGTAGGGCACGCCCAGCTTGCGCAGGGCCCGCATGCGCTGGTCCACGTTCTCGCCGGTGATGACCGTCTTTTCGAGCCACGGGTAGGCAGGCATGTTGGATTCCGGCACCACCTTGCGCGGGTCGCGCAGGTGGATGCGGTGCCAGTCGTCGGAGTAGCGTTCGCCCACGCGCGCCAGGTCGGGGCCGGTGCGCTTGGAGCCCCACAGGAACGGATGGTCGAAGACCGATTCCGCGGCGATCGAATAAGAGCCGTAGCGCTGCACTTCGGCAGCCAGCACCCGCACCTGCTGCGAATGGCAGCCGACGCAGCCTTCGCGGATGTAGATGTCGCGGCCCATCAGCCGCAGCGGGCTGTAGGGTTCGACGCCCGCGACGGCCTGGGTCGTGCTGTGCTGGAAGAACAGCGGGATGATCTGGACCAGTCCCGCGAAGGACACCACCAGGATGCTGGCGATGATCATCCAGCCGATGTTCTTCTCAAGCGTCTCGTGAGAAAAGAAGCCGCGTTGCTTATTGGCCATGATGTCCTCGTCAAACAGTGGCCGGCACGGCGGTCGCGGGGACCGACGGACGCACGGCATGGGGATCGTCCACCGGAATGGCGGGGTTGACCGGGCGCGCGCCGCGCACCGTCATCCACACGTTCCAGGCCATGACGAACACGCCCGACAGGAACAAAGTGCCACCCAGCAAACGGATCAGGTAGTACGGGACGCGCGTCTTCAGTTCTTCCACGAAGCTGTAGACCAGGGTGCCGTCGGAAGCGGTGTCGCGCCACATCAGGCCCTGCTGCACGCCGGCGATCCACATGGCGGCGATGTACAGCACCACGCCGATGGTCGCGATCCAGAAGTGCAGTTCGATGGCCTTCACGCTGTACATCTTTTCGCGGCCGTACAGGCGCGGGATCAGGTAGTAGAGCGAGCCGAAGGAAATCATGGCGACCCAGCCCAGCGCGCCCGAGTGCACGTGGCCGATGGTCCAGTCCGTGTAGTGCGACAGCGCGTTGACGGTGCGGATCGACATCATCGAACCTTCGAAGGTCGACATGCCGTAGAACGACAGCGCCGTCACCATGAACTTCAGGATCGGATCGGTGCGCAGCTTGTACCAGGCGCCCTGCAGGGTCATGATGCCGTTGATCATCCCGCCCCACGAGGGTGCCAGCAGGATCAGCGAGAAGGTCATGCCCAGCGACTGGGTCCAGTCGGGCAGCGAGGTGTACAGCAGGTGGTGCGGGCCCGCCCACATGTACGTGAAGGCCAGCGCCCAGAAGTGGACGATGGACAGGCGGTACGAGTAGATGGGGCGGCCGGCCTGCTTCGGCACGAAGTAGTACATCATGCCCAGGAAGCTGGTGGTCAGGAAGAAGCCCACGGCGTTGTGGCCGTACCACCACTGCACCATGGCGTCCTGCACGCCCGCGTAGGCGGAATAGGACTTCCACAGCGTGACCGGCATCTCGATGTTATTGAAGATGTGCAGGATGGCGATCGTGAGGATGTACGAGCCGAAGAACCAGTTGGCCACGTAGATGTGCTTGGACCGGCGCTTGATGATGGTGCCGAAGAACACGATGGCGTAGGCCACCCAGACCAGCGTGATCAGGATGTCGATGGGCCATTCCAGCTCGGCGTATTCCTTGCTGCTGGTGAAACCCATGGGCAAGGTGATGGCGGCGGCGACGATGACGACCTGCCAGCCCCAGAACGTGAACGCGGCCAGCGGGCCGCAGAACAGGCGCGCCTGACAGGTGCGCTGGACCACGTAGTACGACGTCGTGAACAGCGCGCTACCGCCGAACGCGAAAATGACCGCGTTGGTGTGCAACGGACGCAGGCGGCCGTACGACAGCCAGGCGGTATCAAAGTTCAGCTGCGGCCAGATCAGCTGCGCTGCCAGGAAAACGCCCACAGCCATGCCGACGATGCCCCACACTACCGTCATGAGCGCGAACTGCCTCACGACCTTGTAGTTGAAGGTATCGGCCTTGCTTGCGATTGCGGCGCAATCGTTCATCACCTTCCCCTAGAAGAGAAACAAATAGATCCAGGTTGCAATGATGGGGGCTGGCAGGTAAACGGACGTTGATTTGGATCAAACCCTACAGCCAGTACAGGGGAACGCGCGTCCGGCGCAACAGATCAATGGCCCGCGGCGGCTGGCGGCGCAGGCGAGCGGCCTCGACCGCGACGGGCGGCGAGGGGCGCGGCCTGCCTCGGCCGGGGCGGGGGGGGGTCGAAGCGCGCGGACGGTCTCAGCCGCGGCCGGCGGGCCCGCTGTCGTCGTCGCGCAGGATGGCCGTGCCGGCGTCGTCGGTATCGTCGTACTGGCCGTTGAAGACGGCCCACCAGAGCGATACGCCGATGGCCAGCACGAACAGCAGGGACAGGGGCAGCAGCAGATAGAGAATGGTCATGGCGCGGCTTCCAGCGCGGTGCCCGAGGGCAGCCCGCCGGACCAATCGCGACGGCACAGGCGCCAGGAGTTGTAGGCGACGGCCAGCGACGACACCAGCATGGTGATCGCGGCCAGCCAGGGCGTGACCCAGCCCACCAGCGCCAGCGGCGTCATCAGCAGGTGCCAGACCACCGAACCATTGAGGTTCTGACGCGCCTTGCGCCGCGCTTCGGCCAGCAGCGCGTCCAGCGCGGCATCGGGCATGCCGGGGTCGGCGGCCAGCGCCGAATGCGCCGAGGCCATGGCGGTGGGAACCGCCATCGACATGGCGCAGGGACAGCTCATGACCAGCAAGGCCACCATCACGGGGATGCTGTGCGCCGGATCGATGTAGGCCCAGGCGGCCGCGGCGGCGAGCGCCAGCGCGACCTGGACCATGACGAAGCGCGAGGCCAGGCGGTCGGCGCGGGCGCCGAGTTCGAGGCGCTGCGCCTCGACGCGCTCGTGACGCAGGCCGCCCGCGGCGGCGCCGAAGGACTGGCGCGCGCACAGTTCCAGGTAACGCGCGGTCAGCAGAAAGGCCACGAACATCGTGACCGAATCGAAATACACCTCGCCCCGCCCCGTGTAGGTGGCGTAGACGCTGGGGATGAAGGCGGCGACGATGCCCAGGGCCACCGGCACGTCCATGCCGGCGCGGCCATGCCGCAGGTTGTCGCCCGCGTGGCGCCAGATCGGCCAGGCCGAATAGAGGACGACGGGCACGGTCAGCGCCAGGCTGGCCCAGTTCATCAGCACGATGGCCCAGTCCAGCGTTTCCAGCGCATCCGCGGGAATGCCGTCGTGCCGCAGGTAGCCGGGCCACGCGAACATCATGACCTGCATCATCGCCAGCCACGCCAGGGACAGGCGCACCAGCGCATGGCGGCGCTGCTGGCGCTCGGCCGGCGCCAGGCCGGCCGGGACGGCGAAGATCGATTTTGCTCGCATGCGCCGATGGTAACCAGCGCCCCGCGCCCCCGCCTTGATCTGGATCAAGGCGCCCGGGCCGGTTTGCCGGGCCACCGCGCCGGGGCGCCCGGGGACGCCGGCCGGGGCATCGTCCGAGGCACCGCCCGGCAGGGCGCCGTCCCGCCCTCCTGCCCCGATCAGGGGCGCTGCCCGGCCAGCACGCCGACCACCGCCCGGAGCAGACCGTCCAGGTCGTCCTCGCCTATGGTCAGCGCCGGGGTCAGGTAGACCACGTTGCCGAATGGCCGGACCCAGACGCCGGCTTCCACCAGCCGCCGCTTGAGGGCCTCGCGGTCGGCGATGCCGTCCAGCTCCACCACCCCGATGGCGCCCAGCACCCGCACGTCGCGCACCCAGGCCAGGTCCCGGCAAGGCGCCAGCCCCGCCGCCAGCGCATCGGAGAGGGCGCGGGCCTGCGCCAGCCGCGGCTCGGTCTCGAACAGGTCCAGCGAGGCATTGGCCGCCGCGCAGGCCAGCGCGTTGCCCATGAAAGTGGGACCGTGCATCAGCGCGTGCGAAGGGTCGTCGGACCAGAAGGCATCGAACACCCGGTTGCTGGCCACCGTGGCGGCCAGCGGCAAGGTGCCGCCGGTCAGGGCCTTGGACAGGGTCAGGATGTCGGGGCGGATGCCGGCCTGCTCGAACGCGAACATCGTGCCGGTGCGCCCGAAACCGGTGAAGATTTCGTCGAAAATCAGCAGCAGCCCGTGCCGGTCGGCCAGGCGGCGCAGCCGCCGCAGCACTTCCGGGTCGTGCAGCAGCATGCCGCCGGCGCCCTGGACCAGCGGCTCGACCAGGATGCCGGCAAGGCTCTCGCCGTGGACGTCCAGGTGGGCTTCCAGCGCGGCCAGCTCCGCCTCGCTCCGCGGCAAGGCGAGGATGTCGTGCCGGGCCAGCATGCCCCGGTACAGGCTGTGCATGCCCTCGTCGGGATCGCACACCGCCATGGTGCCGAAGGTGTCGCCGTGGTAGCCGCCCCGGAACGCCAGGAAGCGGCGGCGATTGCGCTCGCCCTGGTTCAGCCAGAACTGCAAGGCCATCTTCATGGCGACTTCGACCGCCACCGAGCCGGAATCCGTATAGAAGACGCGGTCCAGGCCCGGCCCGAGCAGGCCGGCCAGCCGGCTCGCCAGGGTCAGCGCCGGCTCGTGCGTCAGCCCGCCGAACATCACGTGGGGCATGGCGTCCAGCTGCGCGCGCACCGCCCGCGCGATGTGCGGATGGTTGTAACCGTGGCAGGCGGTCCACCAGGAGGCCACGCCGTCGATCAGGCTGCGGCCGTCGGCCAGTTCGAGCCGGCTGCCCTGGCTGCGGACCACCGGCAGCGGCGGGGTCGCCGTCTTCATCTGGGCATAGGGCAGCCAGATATGGGGCTGCCCCCGGGCCACCCAGTCGGGCGTGTGCATGGATCCTCTCCTGAAAACCGGCGGCCCGCCCCGGCCCGGCGGCCGGGCGGCGGGGGCGTCCGCCTCCACTACAATGGCCCGCATTCTACGGCCTGGCGCGGGCGTCCTTCCCCGTCCGGCCGCCGCGGGATAAGTCGATGTCAAAGCTGGATACGCTGTTTTCTTCCGAGTTGGCGCGGGCCGAAGCGCGCCGCGTGCGCCGCCGCCTGCGCACGGCCACGGCCGCCGCCCCCGGGCGCATCGTGCTGGGCGGGGCGCCCGTCCTGAATTTCTCCAGCAACGACTATCTCGGGCTGTCGCGGCATCCGCTGCTGGTCGAGCGCGCCCGCGAATGGGCGGCGCGCCACGGGGCCGGCGCCCAGGCTTCGCGCCTGGTCTGCGGCAACCTCGATCTGCACGAACAGGTGGAAGCCAAGCTCGCCCGGCTCAAAGGCACCGAAGCGGCGCTGCTGCTGGCCTCGGGCTGGCAGGCCAACGCCGCCGTGCTGCCCGCCCTGCTGCGCGCCGCCGCCGGCCAGGGCGAGATCGAGCTCTACGCCGACAAACTCAACCACGCCAGCCTGCATCACGGCTGCCAGGCCGCCGGGGCCCGGCAGATCCGGTTCCGGCACAACGACCTGGACCACCTCGAAAGCCTGCTTGCGGCGCGCGCGGCCGCCGCCGACAAGCCGGTGTCGCGCTTCATCGTCACCGAGAGCGTGTTCAGCATGGACGGCGACCGGACCGACGTGGCGCGCCTGGCCGACCTGGCCGATCGCTACCAGGCCTTCGTCTACCTGGACGAAGCGCACGCCACCGGCGTGCTCGGCCCCGGGGGGATGGGGCTGGCCGGCCTGGCGCCGGGGCGGATCGACCTGGCCATGGGCACGTTCAGCAAGGCGCTGGGCGGCTTCGGCGCCTACGTGGCCGGCTCGCGGGCCCTGTGCGACTACCTGGTCAATGCCTGCTCCGGCTTCATCTACACGACGGCGCTGCCGCCCGCGGTGCTGGGCGCCATGGACGCGGCCCTGGACCTGGTCCCCGGGCTGGACGCCGAGCGCGCCCGGCTGGCCGCCGCCGGCGACCGCCTGCGCGTCGCCCTGCGCGGGATGGGGCTGGACACCGGCGACTCGTCCACGCAGATCGTGCCGGCGCTGGTGGGCGACGAGGCGCGCGCCCTGGAGATGGCGGCCGGACTGGAACGGCAGGGCCTGCTGGCCGTGGCGATCCGGCCGCCGACCGTCCCCGCCGGCACCAGCCGCCTGCGCGTCACGCTGAGCGCGGCGCACCGGGACGAGGACGTCTCCCGGCTGATCGACGGCTTCGCCGCGGTGGCGGCGTGATGCCCGGCCGTCCCCTGCCCGCCCCGGCCGCGCGCCCGACCCTGCTGTTCGTCCACGGCTGGGCCTTCGACGCCTCGTTCTGGGCGCCGCTGCGCGCCGAGCTGGCCGACTGGCCGCAGGCCGTCTCCGAGGCCGGCTATTTCGGGCCGGCCCGGGATCCCGAGGTCGCGGGCCCGGTCGTCGCCATCGGCCATTCGCTGGGCGCGCTGCGCCTGCTGGGCGGGTTGCCGCGGCACTGCCGCGCGCTGGTCGCCATCAACGGATTCCCGCGCTTTGCCGCCGGTCCCGGCTTCGAGGCCGGCGTGCCGCCCCGCATGCTGGACCGCATGGGCAAGCGCCTGTCGGCGGACCCCATGGCCGTGCTGCGGGACTTCCGCCAGCGCTGCGGCGCGGCGACCGGCGAGCCAGCCGGCGAACCCCTCGGCGCGCCCCGGATCGAGGCGCTGGACCGCGATCTGCAACGCCTGCGCGACGACGACCAACGCGCCGCCCTCGCCGCGCTGACGCTGCCGCTGCTCGCCCTCGCCGGCGACGCCGATTCCATCGTGCCGGCCGCGATGACGCGGGCGGCCTACGCGGGCCGGCCGGCGGACGAACTGTGCTGGCGGGAAGGCGGCGGCCACTTGCTGCCCCGGTCCGACGCGGCCTGGTGCGCCGCGCGCATCCGCGACTTTCTTTCCCGCCTGGCGCCCGAGGCATGACGCAGGCGCCGCGCAACACCCGGGTCGGCGCGCGCTTCGGCGCGGCCGCCCCCCGCTACGACGAACACGCGCCCGTCCAGCGCATCACGGCCGAACGGCTGGCCAGCGATATCGCCCTGCTGCCCCTGCCCCGCCGCCCGCGCATCCTGGAGATCGGCTGCGGCACCGGGATGCTGACCCGGGCGCTGGCGCGCCGCCTCGGCCCGGCCGACTGGACGGTGACGGACATCTCCCCCGGCATGCTGGACGCGTCGCGGCGCCACCCGCCCTTGCCCGGAACGGCCCGCTACCAGTTGCTGGACGGCGAATATCCGGAAGGACTGCCCGGCGGCTACGACCTGATCTGCTCCAGCCTGGCGGTGCAATGGTTTTCCGACCTGAACGCCGGCCTGGGCCGGCTGGCCGGGTTGCTGGCCCCGGGCGGCTGCCTGGCGGTGGCGACCCTGGCCGCGGACACCTTCGGCGAATGGCGGGCGGCGCATCGCGCGGCCGGCCTGGACCCGGCCACGCCCGCCTATCCCCCGCCCGCCGCCATCCGTCCGGACATGGGCAATCTGGCGGGTGGCGTGCGCGCGGAACGGCTGATACATAATCATCCCGACGGCCTGCATTTCCTGAAAGGCCTGAAGGGCATCGGCGCCACCACCCCGGCGCCCCGCAGCAAGCCGCTCAGCGCCGCCGCCTTGCGGCGGGTGCTGGCGGCGTTCGACGAACAAGGAGCCACGGTGACTTATCACCTGGCCTATGGCATGTGGAAAAAAACTGACTCGTCCCCGCCGGGGGTCTTCGTGACCGGCACCGATACCGGCATCGGCAAGACGCTCGTGTCCGCGATCCTGGCGCGCGCCTGGAACGCCGATTACTGGAAGCCGGTGCAGACCGGCGTGTCCGAAGAGCCGGGCGACACGGAAACCGTCGCGGAGCTGGCGGGGCTTCCGCCCGAGCGCCTGCACCTGCCCGCCTACGTGCTGCAGGCGCCGCTGTCGCCGTGGGCGGCGGCCACGCTGGAAGACGCCGTGGTGGACGCCACCAGCATCGTCCCGCCCCCCACCCAGGCCCCGCTGATCGTGGAAGGGGCCGGCGGACTCTACGTGCCCATCGACGACACGCACATGATGATCGACCTGATCGCGCGGCTGGACCTGCCCGTGGTATTGGCGGCGCGCAGCGGGCTGGGCACCATCAACCACACCCTGCTCAGCCTGGAGGCGCTCAAGCGCCGCGGCATTCCCGTGCTGGGGGTGATCATGAGCGGCCCCTTGTCGGCGGGCAACAAGGAAGCCATCGAGCGCTTCGGCAACGTGCGCGTGCTGGCCGAGATTCCGCCGCTGTCCAAGGTGGACGCCAGGACGGTCGATGCCCTGGCGCAAGGCATTCCTCCGCTGAGCGAGTGCCTGGCGGCGCTGGGCGGCGCGCCGGCGGTGGCGAGCTAGCCGGACGAGCGGGGGCGGACCAGCCGCCGCGCGGGCCGCGGCGGCATCGGGCGTTCCCGAAGACCTGCTCCATTACAAATGCGTACAAAATAAATCCGGGCCCCGCCCGCCGCTCCTCCCTTCGGATTCAGGCGCGTTGCCCTCCATTCGGCCGCCAGGATGGCTACCAAAGCCTCAGCTTCGGCATGGGCTTTGGCCGCAGGCCCGCCATTTCTACATCCAAAAGCCACATCCGGCCTTGTCGCCGGCCCCCCTCGCGCGTTGTTGACCACTAACTCGACACGGCTATAGATTTCCGTCGCATTGCAGTTCGATTCGCTGGCAGTTGGTCGTGTTCCCAGGTTTTCTTCTTTGCAGGAGAGCTGGCATGGTCACCAGAAGGCTGCAGATCCCCGTCCTTGCCCCCAAACCCAACCGCAATTTCTTCGACGGAACGCGTCCCGGCGCCCCCGTCCTGAGGCCGGCCGACCTGCTGGCGTTGCGGATCGAACTGCGCAACCTGGCGGTCTCGCCGGGCCAGCCGCCCCGCCTGAAGAAAGCGGGCGACGGGCCGGCCACGCTGATCGTGCACTTCCCGCCGCAATCGATCGTGGAACAGACGTTCTTCGAAACGGCCGCGGCCGGCACGACGAAACAGCCTCCGCCCCGCCCCACGCCCGAAGCGCCCGATCCGGGCGGCGGCCAGGACGCGCTCACCGGCCCGCCCGTCCGGGCGCGCATCGCGGGCGAATCCCGGCTGGCCTTCTCCGTTCCCGACGATTTCGACGCGCCCTATACGCTGGAAGGCGTGCTCGCGGCGATCGAGTCGCTGCCGCCGGCGGTGGCCGCGAACGCGCGCCCGCCCGCCGCGGCCGCGCCGCGCCTGACGCTGCGCGACCTGTTCGACAGGCGCCTGGACAAGCTGGCCCCCGCGCAGCGCGCGGCGCTCTCCAGCTTCGCCTTGCGCAATGCGCGCATCGCCACGCAGCAGGACGCGCCCGGCGCGCTGCTGTTGCGGCTGGCGGGCGGCGGCCCCGGGCTGCGCGTGCCGAGGCCGGGCGCGGTGATCCGCCCGGTGGAGCGCGCCGGCGGCCTGGTGGAGATTCTCAGGCGCGGGCCCAAGCCCGCGCCGCCCACCGCGCAGCAAACCGCCATCGAACTGCCCTGGCGCCTCATCCTCAGCCCGCACGCCGAAGAGCGCTGGCGCCACGCGAAGTCGCCCGCCACCTCGGCGGCCACGCAGCACACCGAACTGTGGCACTCGCGCCTGCTGACCGCGCCCGGCGAGAACGCGGGCATCGAGCCGCCCGCAGCGGACGCCCGGCGCACGCTGCGCGCCATCTGGGCGCTGGGCGGCGAAAGCACGACCAAGCCCATGCAGGCGGCGTTTCCGGTGCCGGCCGACACCCAGCTGCCGAAGCCGGACAACTGGCCGTTCCGCATGCCGATGACGGACTTCGACCGCTACCAGATCGCCCATCTGTCGTCGAACTTCTCGGTCGCCAACTACACGCCCCAGCCGGTCGACGCCCGGCTGCTGATGCTGTCGGCGCTGGGCGCGTGGCTCGACTCGCGCGGCAACTGGGACGCGCCCGGGCTGTCGCTGGAAGAGTGGACCCATCGCGGCGCCATGGGCCGCGACCACTTCGTGCGCATCGTCTATAAGGGCTTCCTGTTCCCCTTCGGCCATCGCGCCTCGCTCGTGAAAGTCAGCGAGCGCAAATTCCATCCCGGCACGGCCGGCAACACCGCCTACCTGCGCCAGCGCCTGTTCATCATCGTGCGGCAACGCGAGCGCGTGTACGCCGACCCCGACCTGCAGGCTCGCGACGGCGGCGACCCGATATTCCTGCATCGCCAGATGCCGTTCTCCAGCGTGCGCATCCTCACCGCCGTCACGCCCAGCCTGGACCGGCCCACCGACGCCGCCTGCAACATCGACAACATGGGGCAGCTGCTGTTCTGGCCCTGCGTGGCCGGCGCCCCGTTCAAGTTCGCCTGTTCGGCCACCGACATCGACGGCCGCAACGTACAGTTCGACCTGCCCATGATCTTCATGGACGGGGGCTACGCCAGCCCGCGCGAACAGCGGGGGCTGTGGCTGGCGCCCAGCTACGGCGCGGCCGAGACCTTCGCCGTCAAGACCCAGACGGCCTGGCGCAAGCCCGAGCGCAGCGACCGCCGCATCGCGCTGCTCAAGCAGCAGCGCGTCACGCTGGCGCCCAGCCGCAAGGCCGGCGATACCGCCGCGCAGGTGGACTCCATCGAGTTCGACGCCGTGGTGGAACCGGGCAACGCCCAACTGCGCGCCTACAGCGATTCCTTGAACGGCCCGCTGTTCTACCCCGGCATCCGGCGCGCCTCGATCCGCATCGCGGCCCTCTCCAAGCTGACCGGCAGCGACAAGACCAGCACGCTCAGCTGGAATGCCCATTACCTGAAGTTCGGTTTCGACGCCGCCAATGCCGGCCAGGTCTTCGGCGACATCGACGCCGACCCCATCCATCGCGGCGGCGCGGCGCTGGACTTCTCGTCGCAAGGCGACCGCGCGGGAGGCTTCGTGCAGCCCAACCTGCGTCCCACGGCGCTATCGCGCCTGGCGGGGCCGGTCAGCGGCAAGGTGGAGGAATTCGTGGCGGGCAGGATGAGCGGCGAAGACGTCTTTCCCAAAACCCTGTCCGACCTGCCCCTGCCGCTGCTGTTCGGCTGCATCCCGCTGGGCGAGGTGATCGAGGCCGTGGCGGATGCCGCCGGCAAGCCCGAACAGGTCCCGCGCTTCGTATCGGAAGCCTGCTCGCAGCTGGAAAGCCTGGTCAACGACATGGGCCGACTCTACGGCCTGGTGGCGGACCTGGCCCAGCAGCCCGGCCGCATCGCCGAAGGCGCCTTGAAGGCGCTGCGCGCCACCCTCGAAGACCTGCTGGGCCAGGCGCAGGCTTATGCGCAGGCGCTGGTGCAGGATGCGCGGGCGCGCGTCAACGCGCTCACCGCCGCGCTGGACGCGGTGCTCGCGCAGGTCAAGCTGCTGGAGGGCCAGTCCTTCGACGCCGTCCCCGCCCTGCCCGGGCTGCCCGCGGCGCTCGACGCCGCGCGCGCCGCGGCCCAGGCGCTGCGGACCACGGCCGACGCGAAAGTGAACGGCGTGGGCCTGCCCGACGGGTATCGACAATCGCTGTTGCAGGCCGCCAGCCTGACCCTGACCCTGGCCGACAGCGTGGGCCTCGTGCCCGTGCTGCTGACGCAGGGCAAGGCGCTGTACGACGCGCTGGACGCCGTCGTCGGCCATCCGGACCAGCTGGACGAACTGTTCGCCGATGCCGCCACGCTCAAGCCGCGCCTGCAAGCGATCTCGGCCGCGGCCCAGCCCCTGTCGGACACCGTCGGGAGCGCGCGGCTGCTGGAAGGCGCCCCGCGCCAGGTCGCGCAGACGGCGCTGCGCGCGGTGCAGCTGGCGGTGGACGCCGTGCTGGCCAGCGCCGAGCTGCTGGAACTGCTTACCGGCGACGAGCTGACCCTGCGCTTCGACTGGAACCCGGTGATACGCAACTGGTCGATCAAGGCCGGCGACCCACCGCTCTTCGTCGCCAACGATCCGCACGGCTTTCGCGTCGCGGTGGAGGCCCGCGTCCGCAAGAACGGACAGAGCGCGCCCAAGCTGTCGGTCACCTGCTCGCTCAAGAGCTTCGATCTGGTGCTGATCGCGCCGGCCAGCTTCCTGGAACTGAACTTCGAGAAAATCGAGTTCCGCATCGACACGGCCGCGAAGATGGACGTGGACGTGCTGCTCACCGACATCAAGTTCGTCGGCCCGCTGTCCTTCGTGGAAACGCTGCGCGACCTGATCCCGCTGGACGGCTTCTCCGACCCGCCCTACCTGGACATTTCGCCCAAGGGCGTGGACGCGGGATTCGACCTGGCGCTGCCTGCCATCGCGATCGGGGTGTTCAACCTGTCCAACCTGAGCCTGGGAGCCGGCTTCACCGTGCCCTTCATCGGCCAGCCCCTGGCCGTGCGCTTCAACTTCTGCACGCGCGAGCAGCCCTTCAACCTGTCGGTCTGCATGTTCGGCGGCGGCGGCTTCTTCGGCATCACGCTGGACCCCAGCGGCATCCAGATCATGGAGGCCGCGTTCGAGTTCGGCGCCAGCGTCTCGGTGAACCTGGGCGTGGCCTCGGGCGGCGTGCACGTGATGGCGGGCATCTACTTCCGGATGGAGAAGAACGCCTGCTCGCTGGCCGGCTACTTCCGCATGGGCGGCTGCGTGAGCGTGCTGGGCATCGTCAGCATCTCGATCGAGATCTACCTGGAACTGCGGTACGAGTTCGAGAGCGGCAAGTGCGCCGGACGCGCCACCATCACCGTCGAGATCGAGGTCTTCATGTTCTCGATGAGCGTATCGCTGTCGTGCGAGCGCAAGTTCGCCGGCTCCAACGGCGACCCGGGCTTCCGCGACCTGATGGGACCGAGACCGGACCTGCCGCTGGCGCAGGAACTGGCGCAGATCGACGACGACACGGAATACGCGTGGCGCGAGTACGCCGAAGCCTTTGCCTGAGGAGCCCCCCATGGCCAAGCAAACCATCGTCTGGACCGCAATCCCCAATGGCCGCGTGCCCGACGGCGCCGACGCCGGCCGCTTGCGCATCTCCATCGTGGCCTCGCCCCGCCTCACGCCCGAAGCCGCGAACGAGCAGCGGCTGCGCGCCTTTCCGGATTGGGTGAACTGGCCGCGCACGCTGGAGCGGGTGCGCTTCGCGCTCAAATCCGGCGCCGACGAAATCGAGCTGGAACCGGCGCCGCTGGCCGATCCCGCGCTATGGGAGCGGCTCCTGCCCAAGACCACGCCGGTCGCGGGATTCGTTTTCCGCGACATGAGCGCGGTCAACCTGTTCTCGTATTCGGTCGCCGCGCTGCTGGGCATGACCCGCAAGCACTATGGCCGGCTGGCGGTGCAGGCCACCGGCACGCACCCCACCCTGCTGCCGTGGCGCGAGGCGCATCCGGGGTTGAAGGACATGCTGTCCGACTGCGGCACGCGCACCGTCGTCGTGCCCATCTCGGACCGGCGCATCGAACTGCCGCTGCCCGGCTTCGACCGCTTCTTCGACGACGGCGGAGACGGCGCTGAGCGCGTGCTGCGCGGCCAGGTCTACGGGCCGCACAGCATCTACGAAGGCCGCGCCGCCGCGCCCGGCGTGGACGCCGAGGGCAACCCCCTGCCTCCCGTCGGTTTTCCGCTGCGCGCCCTGCCCACCCGGTGGAACGACGCCGCGCTCAGCAACGCCGACCAGAACCTGATGAAGCAGTGGAATTCCCAGGCCGAATACACGCTGTTCCAGGCCAACCGCTTCTACCGCCGCGAACCGCCCACCGAGGCGCAGCGGGAGATCCGCCGGCCGGACGGCAAGAACGTGCCCCCGCCGCCCGCCCTTCCCGACATGGACTTCCACGCCATCGTTGCGTCCTACGGCGATTACCCCGCGCTGTTGCGCCAGCTGGGCCTGGTCATCGACTGCCTGCTGCCGCCGGACTCGCCGCTGGACCAGCAGCTGGCGGCGGCGCCCTCGGCGCAAGGCCGCTTCTTCCTGGCCCTGCGCTGGGCGGACGCGCGCGACCCAGCCGACGACGCCTGCCCCGCCACCGCCTGGACGGGCGACCGGGACCGCTTCACCACGCGCCCGCGCAACCCCGACCACGAACGCGGCATGCTGAAGCTGCGCCGCGCCGACGACAGCTGGAACCTGTACGAGCCGCGCAGCCCCTTCGACGTCTATCAGGTCGACCCCGACGGCGCGGCGCTGAAGACCGTGGACTTCCTGCTGACCGCGCAGAACCTGGTCGCCCGGAGCCTGGCCCTGGGCGCCGACGGCGCCGTGACCTACACCACCGGCGACAAGCAGGCCGTGGCCGCGCTGCGCTCGGGCGGCCTGGGCGTGGCCCGGCGCGGCCGCGCCTGGGAGGTCGCGCAGAACGCCGCCGCCGCGGCGCTGAAGAACGCCGCGCTGGCGGGCGCGCCCGGCAGCATCGTGCTCTATACCGAAGACCTGTTGCGCGGCTACCGCGTGGACGCGCAGCCGCAGATTCCCGGCGATCCGCAAGCCTGGCGCTCGCTGTGCCGGCGCTCCGGCGTCTACCGCTGCACCGACGGCGGCGCGCCCCTGGCGCTGCCCGACGACGAAGGTTACGTGAAGGGCGCCTCCACCACCGGCGGCAAGGAGCCGGACGACCACTACCTGCATGAATCGCTCTTTCGCTGGACCGGCTGGAGCCTGGTCGCGCCGCGCCCCGGGCGCACGCTGCGCGACCGCCAGGACGCCGACAGCGGCGTGCAGGGCGAAGTGCCCGAAGACCTGCGGGACACCGTCAGCGAAAAAGGCAACGGCCTGGCCGTCAGCTTCGCCGCGCTCAAGGGCAGCCTGCCGCGCCTGCGCTTCGGCATGCCCTACCGCTTCCGCGCGCGGCTGGTCGACCTGGCCGGCAACAGCCTGGCGCATGACGATCCCTCGCTGGAGCACGACGACAACGTCACCCAGCCGGTCACCTACTGGCGCTTCGAGCCGGTGGATCCGCCCGCCCTGCTGCACCGCGCCCGCACCAGCGAAGGCGAATCGCTCGAACGCATGGTGATCCGCAGCAACCTCGGCATGGATCCCGCCGCCTACCGCGACAGCCCGGACTTCAAGGACGCGGCCAAGCAATCCGCCTCGGCGGACTTCGAATACACGCCCGCCAACGAACGCCACGTCGTGCCGCCCAAGTCCTCGCAGCTGCAATGCGAAACGCACGGCCTGTTCGATGCCCTGATGGGCAGCCCCGCCGGCATCAAGCAGGCCTACGAAATCTCCGCGCGCGACGCCGCCACGCTGTATGACGCGGGCCCGGGCACGCAGATCGAACTGATCACGCCGCAATCGCTGGACAAGATCGCCACCACCGACGCCGTGCCTCCCGGCCCGCCCTCGGCCGAGCGCCCGACCGGCGAGCGCCTCGCCGCCGGGCAGTACGTCATCCACCGCGAGGCGCGGGTCCGCACGCCCTACCTGCCGGACCCGGCGGCGGGCGGCTTCGCGCTGCGCGCGCAGGCCGGCCACGCCCTGCCCGGCGTGACCGGGCCCAAGGTCCTGGGGCCCAGCGCGGTCATCGCGCAGACGCCTGCCCAGGAACTGGTGCTGCTCGTCAAGCACGCCGGCGCCTGGCCCGACGCGCAGGGATTCCGCATCGTCCTGCAGGAGCGCAAGGCCACGCTGGACGATCCGCCCTGCGCCGAGCGCTATCCCGACGACGGCGCGCCCTCCTGGGACGAGGCCGAACGCGTTCTCACCTTCTACCTGCCCAAAGGCCGCATCGCTCGGCTGCGCTATTCCAGCTTCGTCAATCCGGGGCTCGCGAACACCTTCGGCATTCCCGCGTGGGCCGGCAACGAAGGCGAGCGCGCCACGCTCCGCCTGTCGTCCGTGCTGGGCAGTTGCTGGATGGTCACGCCCTACCGGCCGCTGGTGCTCGTCCACGCCACGCAGCAGCCGGTGTGCGATCCCGTCCTGCTGCTGCCCGGCCAACCCCAGCGCGGCGCCGGCGAACCGCACGTGGACCTGCAGGCCCGCGTGCGGCTGCACGGCCCCACCACGGGCAAGATCGAGGTCGAGGCGGACTGGCAGGAATGGGTCGACGATCCCGACAAACCCCGTCCCGAGCGCGTGGCCGGCCATGGCGTGCTGGCCGAGATCCCGCTGACGGAAAACTACGCCAACCTCTTCAGCCTGAGCAACGCGGTCGAAGAACAGCAGGTCGACCCCGCCAAGCCGCGCGCGCCCGGCAACCGCCACGAATTCGGCGACACCCGCTTCCGCCTGATCCGCTACCGCCTGCGCGCCACCACCCGGTTCCGCGAATACCTGCCGCCCGCGCTCTACGAGCAAGCGGACAAGGTGACGCGCGCGGGCCCCGTGGCCGACGGCCCGCTGGTGGAAACCGGCGCGGACGACGACCCGGGCGCGCCCGTGCGCGTGCGCGACGGCGCCGCGCAGAACACCGTCGTGCGCGCCAGCGCGCCGCCGGACGCGCCCCGCCTCATGTACGTGCTGCCCACGTTCCGCTGGCAGGAAACCGCGAGCGCCGCCAAGCTCGACGTGACGCGGCTGGGCAACGGGTTGCGCGTGTGGCTGGAGCGTCCGTGGTTCTCGTCCGGCGACGGCGAACTGCTCGGCGTGGTGATCTACGGCGACGGCAGGAACTTCACCGACGTCCCCGACACCCTGACGCCGCTGGTGACGCAATGGGGCATGGACCCGCTCTGGGACACGCCCCAGCCCAAGCACCGCACGCGCGTATCCGACTTCCCCGCGCGCGTGGCCGACGAGGTCGTCACCCTGCAGGAAATCCCCACGCAGCAGGTTCACGTCGTGGGCCACCGCGTGCGCTGGCACGAAGAGCGGGCGCGCTGGTATTGCGATATCGAACTCGATCCCGGGCGCGCCTACATGCCCTTCGTGCGACTGGCGCTGGCGCGCTACCAGCCCAACGCCATCGATTCGGCCAAGCTGTCGCGGGTGACGCAGGCGGAATTCTCGCAGGTGCTGCCGCGCCGACGCGCGCAGTTCGAACAGAAGCGCGGCCGCCTGAGCTTCAGCCTGCGCGGCGTGGTGCCCGCGCACGGGCCGATGAAATTCCCGCTGGACTCGGAATACCTGGACATCTCCTTCATCCCCGGCATCGGCCAGACGCCCGAGACCGGCCGCAACCGCGTCGAGCTGGTGTTCCAGACCCGCGACCCGGCGCTGGACAGCGACCTGGCCTGGAGCGACGCCTCGGTGCTGGCCTCCGGCCTGCTCGACCCGGCCGGCGCGGCCGCCGCGCCCGTTCCCCCCATCATCACCGACCGCCTGCGCGAACTGCCGCTGCGCGAGATCGCCACGCCCGCCGCGCTGAACGAACTGGCCTGGCTGGGTGAAGGCCTGGCGGCCGGCCCCGTCGTGCGCTTCCCGCCGGTGCTGGAAGGCCCGATCCTGGGCGACCTGCTGGATCCGGTCATCTGGTCGGCCGGCGTCGCGATCCCCGACCGCGGCGGCAAGCCCGCCCGCATCGCGGTGCGCGAATACGAGCGCTACTACACGGACGAGTGGGTGCCCGAACAGCGCGGAGGCGCCCAGCGCCGACGGCGGGTGGTGGAGGAGCGGCTGGTGTACACGGCGTTCTTCGAACTCTAGCGATACCGCGCGCCAGGGCCGCCTCGCGCAGGCCCTAGCCCAGCGCGCCGCTCTCCCGCAGGCGCGCCGCCTGCGCGGCGTCGATGCCCGCTTCGGCGAGCACGTCGTCGCTGTGCTCGCCGAAGGCGGGCGCGGCGCGCGGCGCCGGGGCCTGGCTGCGGCCGTACTTGATGGCCTGGGCGAACCCCCGGTAGCTGCCCACCACCGGATGCGCGAAAGTCGAGATCATGCCTTCCGCCCGGACCTGCGGAAAATCGAACATGTCCTCCACGCCGCGCGCCGCCGCGCAGGGCACGTCCTCGCCGAACAGCGCTTCCCATTGCAGCGCGGTCCTGCCGCGCAGCGCCTCGCGCAACAGCGGCACGATCTCGTCGCGGTGCCGGGCGCGCTTGCGCACCGAGTCGTAGCGCTCGTCGGCCGCCAGCGCGTGCAGGCCGGTCCTGGCGCACAGCGCCTGCCAGAAATGCGGCGTATTCGCCGAGATGTACAGGTAGCCCTCGCCGGTGGGATGGATCCCCGTGATGCCGCCCGAGCGCATGTCGCGCCCGATCTGCCGGGGCTCGCCCTCGGCCCACACCAGACGCGCCGACTGCAGCGCCAGCGCGCTGCGCAGCAGGGAAACGCCCACGTACTGGCCCCGGCCGCTACGCTCGCGCTCGTACAGCGCGGAGGCCACGCCCGAGGCCACCATGGCGGACGCGTAATAGTCCACCACCGACCCGTAAAGCACCTCGGGCGGCCCCTCGGGCTTGCCCTGCAACGCGCACATCCCGGTCATGGTCTGCAGCACCTGGTCGTAACCCGCCTTGTCTTTCAGCGGCCCGGTTTCGCCGTAGCCGGTGACCGCGCAATAGATCAGCCGCGGATTGATCTCCGCCAGCTGCTCGTAGGCGATCCCCAGGCGCGGCGGCACGGCGGGCCGGAAGTTATGCACCAACACGTCGGCGCGCGCGACCAGCTCCCGCAGCACGGCCCGGGCGTCCTCGCGCTTCAGATCCAGCACCAGCCCGCGCTTGCCGCGGTTGACGCCCAGGAAGGCCCGGCTCTCCGCCTCCAGCGTCGACGGATACTTGCGCAGATTGTCGCCCGCGGGCGGCTCCACCTTGATCACGTCCGCCCCCTGGTCCGCCAGCAGCGCGCAGCCGTAGGGGCCGGCGATATAGGCGCTCAGGTCCAGGACCCGCACGCCGTCCAGCGGGCCCGCGCTCGCCGGCATCGTCGCGGCAGCCGTCATCGCGCCCCCTCGCCCGCGACCATGCGCAGGACCGCCTCGGCGCGGCGCAGGAACGGACCGTCGATCATGCGGCCGTCCACCACGAAGGCGGCGACGCCTCTGGCGCCGGCCTCGCCGGCCGCCTGCACCACCCGGCGGGCATGCGCCACTTCCGCGTCGGTCGGCCGGAAGGCGGCGTTGGCCAGCGCCACCTGCCTGGGATGAATGCAACTCTTGCCGATGAACCCCAGGCGGCGCGCCAACTCGGCCTCCGCCTGGAAGCCCGCCGTATCCTCGATGTCGGCAAACGCCGAATCGTAGGCGAACACGCCCGCCTCCGCCGCCGCCAGGCGCACCGTCAGCATCGCCTGGCGCACCGCCGCGGGTTCGCGCCGATCGATGCCCGCGGGCTCGAACAAGTCACCCAACCCGAGCTGCAGGCCCACCACGGCGGGATGGGCCGCGGCCAGCGCCGCCGCGCGGCGCAACGCCCGCGGCGACTCGATATTCAGCAGCAGCCCGACGGGATGGTCCACGCCGTTGGCCCGCCGCGCCTGATCGATCGCGCCCGCCGCCGTCCGCACGTCCGCCTCGCTCTCCGCCTTGGGCAGGTTCACCATGCCCAGGCCCTTGCGCACCACCGCCTGCAGATCCGCATGAAAATGCGCCGAATCCAGCGCATTGACGCGCACGATCAGCGTCTTCGCGGCCGCGCCCGTCTCGGCGGACGCCAGCAGGCCGGCCAGATGCCCGCGGGCCTCCTCCTTGCGCTCGGGCGCCACGGCGTCCTCCAGATCGAACGACAGGGCGTCGGCCGGACCGGCCAGCGCCTTGGCGAACAACTCGGGACGCGATCCCGGAACGAACAGTTTGCTTCTCATGCGTGGACTCTCGGGTAACGGCGTTTTCCGCTCATTGGATGGAGATATTGCGATCGGCCGCCACCTGCTTCCACTTGGTGGCGTCGGCCTGCACCAGCGCCGCGAACTGCGGCGCGGTCAGCTCGGCCGGAACCGCGCTTTCCTCGGCGAACATGGCGCGCATCCTGGGATCGTTGACGATGCCCCGGATCTCCGCGTTGAGCTGCTCGACCAGCGGCGCGGGCGTGCCCGCGGGGGCCAGCACGCCCCACCACAGTTCCACCGAATAGCCGGGCTGCCCTTCGCCGATGGTGGGCAGATCCGGATAGAACTGCGAACGCTCGGGCGACGTCACCGCCAGGACGCGCAGCTTGCCGCCCTTGAGCAGCGAGGCCGTGGACGCGAAGCTGCCAATCACGAAATCGACCCGTCCGCCCGCAAGATCGTTGAGCGCATGCGACATGCCCTTGTACGGAACGTGGACGAAGGTCGTCTTCTCGCCGCCCGCCAGGATCTCGCTGGCCATCTGGTTCACCGATCCCAGCCCCGCGCTGCCGTAGGTCAGCTTGCCCGGCTCCTTGCGGCCCACGGCCAGCAGGTCCGCCATCGACCGGTACGGGGACTCCTGCCCCACCACCAGCGCCATCGGGCTGCGCGCCAGCATCGCCACCGGCGCGAAGCTGCTCACCACGTCGTACTTCAGGTTGGTCTGCACCGCCGCGTTGGTCGTCAGCGTGGACGACGACAGCATCAGCACCGATCCGTCCTTGGGCGCCCGGGCCACGTATTCCGCGCCGATGGCGCCGCCCGCGCCGGGGCGGTTCTCGACGATGACCGTGGACGAAATCCGGCCGCCCAGCTTTTCGGCCAACACGCGCGCGAACACGTCGTTGCTGCCGCCAGGCGGAAACGGCACCACCATCGTGATCGTCTGCGGCAAGGCGGGCGGCGCGGCGGCCGCGCCCGCGGCCAGCCCTCCGGCCAGGCACGCGGCCGCCAGGCGCGCGAGGATTCTGTTCATGGCATGTCTCCCTGATTGCGGTCCGGCGTGCATGCGACGCATGCCTGAAAGGCGCCAGCCGTTCTTGTCTTGTCGCAGCGATACTAGGCCGCCCGACTGATGATATAAAGCGAGGATTCTTAAAACACTACGTGAGGATTTCTGATGAAGATCGAATCTTTCCGTACCCTCAACGCCGTCCTGCGCGGCGGCAGCTTCGCGGCGGGCGCGGCCGACATGAACCTGTCTCCCAGCGCGGTCAGCCTGCAGATGAAGCAGATGGAGGAATACTTCGGACAGCCGTTGTTCGACCGCTCCGCGCTGCAGGTCAGGCCCAACGCCTTCGCCGCCGAAGTCGACGCCGTCCTGCAGGACGCGCTGTCGCGGCTGGACGAACTGCGCCGGCGCAGCACGCCCGAAGTCGAAGGACGCGTCAGGCTCGGCACCATCGAACCGCTGCAAGTCACCTTGCTGCCGCCCCTGCTGCGCGTGCTGCGGGAACGCTATCCAAGGCTGGACGTCCGGCTGGTGCGCGGCCGCGGCACCGAACTCGCCGAGAAACTGAAAACCGGCGAAATCGACGCCGCCATCATCGCCCGCCCGGAAACCGGCGGCTCCAGCCGGCTAGCCTGGACGCCGCTGTTCCGCGAAAAGCTGGTGCTGATCGCCCCGCCCCATTCACGGGAAAAAACCGTCGCGGAACTGTTCCAGCAATACGAATGGATCCGCTTCGACAAGACCACCATCGGCGGCCGCCTGGCCGCGCGCTACGTCGCGCGCCACGCCCCTTTCGCCCGATGCCGCATCGACCTCCAGTCGCTGGCCGCCCTCACCGCGCTGGTATCCGAGGGCCTGGGCGTTTGCATCCTCCCCGAGCCCGGCCCCAACCTCCTCGACGTCCATCCCGTCCGCGTGCTGCAACTGGGCAAGGACGCGCCCTACCGCCAGATCGCCTTCGTATGCCGCCAATCGGACCAGGACAACCGCCTGGTGCAAGCCCTGCTGGACGGCGCGCAGCGCTAAAGAGGCCGCCCTCCACACAACCCTCGCCGCCCCCGCAAGCCGCCGTCCCAAGGGACCGGCAAAGCGGCAGCGCAGCAAAGCAACAAAACGACAAAGCAACAAAGCAACAAAGCAACCACTTTCGAAAAAAACCATCCAATCCGACGAACCGCGTAAGCCCCAAAAGGCCGCCCGCGCGGCCGGCTTGGGGCGGGCCCCGCAAGATCTTCCATCACCCCACTACCCGGGGCGAGAACCCCAAGCACCCAGCCCTCCCCAGCGACCGCCAGGTTTCAACCACCAGAGCCCGTCGCGTTGGGGGCCTGGGGTGCGCGGGGCGTCGATAAGCCCGAGGGAATCTGAAGGAACCGCCGCAGGCGGTGACGAAGATGACAAGGGGGCAGTCCGGAGCGAAGGCTCCGGACCGCAATCGTGGCCCCGCGCGCCCCAGGCCCCCGACGCGACGGGCGCCCCAAGAAAAGAAACAGCAGCCAAAAAAAGGGTGCCCGAAGGCACCCAAATCCACCCTACAACAGCAACTACAACTGCATCACTCTCCTACCCTGTCCGCTTACGCGGCCTTCTGGGCCTTGCCGTGCTCGAACTGGGCTTCCTCGGTGGAGCCCGTCAGCGCCGTGGTCGAGGACTGGCCGCCTTCGATCGTCTGCGTCACGGCGTCGAAGTAGCCCGTGCCCACTTCGCGCTGGTGCTTCACGGCGGTGAAGCCCATCTCGGCAGCGGCGAATTCCTTTTGCTGCAACTCCACGAAAGCGCTCATCTGGCGGCGAGCGTAGCCGTGGGCCAGCTCGAACATCCCGTAGTTCAGCGCGTGGAAGCCGGCCAGCGTGATGAACTGGAACTTGTAGCCCATCGCGCCCAGCTCGCGCTGGAACTTGGCGATGGTGCCGTCGTCCAGGTTCTTCTTCCAGTTGAACGACGGCGAGCAGTTGTACGCCAACAGCTTGCCCGGGAACTGGCGATGAACGGCCTCGGCGAACTTGCGGGCGTACTCCAGATTGGGCGTGGACGTTTCGCACCAGATCAGATCCGCGTACGGCGCATAGGCCAGGCCGCGCGAAATCGCCTGATCGATACCGGCGCGGGTGCGGAAGAAGCCTTCCACGGTGCGCTCGCCGGTGATGAAGGGGCGGTCGTTTTCATCCACGTCGCTCGTCACCAGGTCCGCCGCGTCCGCGTCGGTGCGCGCCAGCAGCACGGTGGGCGTGCCCATCGTATCGGCCGCCAGGCGGGCCGACACCAGCTTCGACACCGCTTCGCGGGTGGGCACCAGAACCTTGCCGCCCATGTGGCCGCATTTCTTCACCGAAGCCAGCTGGTCTTCGAAGTGCACGCCCGACGCGCCGGCCTCGATCATGGCCTTCATCAGTTCGAAAGCGTTCAGCACGCCGCCGAAGCCCGCTTCGGCATCGGCCACGATCGGCGCGAAGAAATCGATATAGCCCTCGTCGCCCGGGTTCTTGCCTTCCATCCACTGGATCTGATCGCAGCGCGACAGCGAATTGTTGATGCGGCGGACCACCTGCGGCACCGAGTTGGCGGGGTACAGCGACTGGTCGGGGTACATCTCGCCGGCCAGGTTGGCGTCGCCGGCGACCTGCCAGCCCGACAGATAGATGGCCTTCAGGCCGGCCTTGACCTGCTGCATGGCCTGGTTGCCGGTGAGGGCGCCCAGCGAATTCACGAACGGCTCGCTATGCAGGAGTTCCCACAGGCGGGTGGCGCCGCGGCGCGCCAGCGTGTGTTCCACGCCGATGGAGCCGCGCAGGCGGATGACGTCTTCGGCGCTGTAGTCGCGCTTGATGCCTTGCCAGCGGGCGTTCTCGGCCCAGTCCTTCTGCAGATTGCGGATTTCGGTTTCGCGGGTGCTCATGGTGATGCTCCTGGTCAGTGATGGGAAAGACTTCAAAAGATTCGCGTCTTGCATTGCGTGAATCGTTGGAGAAAGTCTATGCCTCTGCTGCAGAGCAAGGTGAGCTTATGTCTTATACAAGACGAAAAATATTCCTCATTAAAATCAATGAATTACAAAATCAATTTCGTATCACGAAACGCAATTGTCATCTGTGAAATGGACCGGCGCTGCTGCGCAGCAGGCACTTTCATATGGCGAAGGTTACATTTCACCATGCAAAAAATGAGGCCCTTCCAAGCGCCTACAATGCGTGCATTCCCCCCTGTTTCCCTGATTCCGCCATGACCTTGTCCCACGGCCCGCTCGGCCAGAGCGTGTCCTACGTCTCTCAGTACGACCCGACCCTGCTCTTTCCCATCGCGCGCTCGCACAATCGCGCCGCCTTGAACCTGGCAGACGATAAGCTCCCGTTCACGGGCGTGGACCTCTGGAACGCCTACGAACTGTCGTGGCTGGACGCCAAGGGCAAGCCCCGCATCGCCATGGCCACTTTCTCGGTGCCGGCCGACAGCCCGAACATCATCGAATCCAAATCGTTCAAGCTCTATCTGAATTCGTTCAACCAGACCCGGCTGGTCAATTCGGCCGCCTTGCGCGGCCGGCTGGAGCGCGACCTGAGCGCCGCGGCCGGCGCCCCGGTCGGGCTGGATTTCTTCCTGCCCCAGCGCTTCTCCGAATTGCAGATGGGCGAACTGGACGGCATTTATATCGACAAGCTGGACATCGAGATCGATACCTACGAGCCGGCGCCGGAGGTGCTGCGCACCCGTCCGGGCGACACGGTCGAGGAAACGCTGGCCTCGCGCCTCCTGAAGTCGAACTGCCCGGTCACGGGCCAGCCCGACTGGGCCAGCGTGCAGATCCGCTACCGCGGCGCGCCCATCGACCGCGAATCCCTGCTGCGCTACATCGTCTCGTTCCGCCAGCATGCGGAATTCCACGAGCATTGCGTCGAGCGCATCTACACCGACATCATGCACGCCTGCCGGCCCGAGCTGTTGACGGTCTACGCGCGCTACACGCGCCGCGGCGGCCTGGACATCAACCCGTGGCGCAGCAATTTCGAAGCCGCGCCCCCGGCGGACCTGCGCACGGTCCGCCAGTAGCGCCTGCCCTTATTTCACGAAGGGTTCGGGCCGCGGCGTTTCGTCTTCCGACGGCGGCAGCAGCGGGTACTGGATCGCCGGCTGGTCGCCCGTCAGCGTCTTCAGGAACGCCACGATCTGCGCGTTCTCGTCCGGCGAGAAGGTCCGGCCCAGCTGCAGCCGGCCCATCACGTCCACGGCTTGCGTCAGCGTGGCCGCCTCGCCGTCATGGAAGTACGGATAGGTCAGGGCCACGTTGCGCAAGGTGGGCACCTTGAAGTTGAAGCGGTCGGCGTCCTTGCCCGTCACCGCCGCGCGCCCTTCCGCCTTGTTGTCCGTCTGGTAGGGCGCGACCAGGCCCATCTTCTGGAACGAATTGCCGCCCACCGCCACGCCGTTGTGGCACGCCACGCAACCGCTGTTCTTGAACAGCTCGTAGCCGGCCAGCTCGCACACCGTCAGCGCCTTCTTGTCGCCGCGCAGCCACTGGTCGAAGCGCGAATTGGGCGTCACCAGCGTTTCCTCGAACGCGGCCAGCGCGCCGGTCACCTCGTCTATCGTGATCCCGTCCTTGCCGAAGACCTGCTTGAACTCCGCCCGGTAGCCGGGGATGGAGTTCAGCACCTGGATGGCCAGCTCGTGGGTGGACGCCATCTCCATCGGGTTCGCGATCGGCCCGCCCGCCTGCTCGCGCAGGTCCTTGGCGCGCCCGTCCCAGAACTGCGCGATGTTGAGGCTGGAGTTGAGCACCGTAGGCGAGTTGATCGAACCCTGCTGCCACTGGTGGCCGATGGAAGCCTTGAGGTTGTCCGAGCCGCCCATGCCCAGGTTGTGGCAGGAGTTGCAGGAAATCGCGCCGGACCGCGACAGGCGCGGATCGAAGAACAGCTTCTTGCCGAGCTCGACCTTGGCCGGCTCCTTGATGACGGCCGGTTCCACCGGCTGTATCGGTTCCTGCGACGCGGCCGAGGCCAGAGTGGTCCAACAGCTCAGGGCGATCCCCGCAGCCAGCAACGCGCTTGCCTTACTCATATGCTTCTCCTGGGTAATAACCTCTTCGTATGCAGGGTCATTACATCAGGCTGAAGCCGGGCGGGCTTTGCGTCGCGTCAAACGGCCGCCGCGGCGGCGGCCGGGGAGATCAGGAGCGGGCCGCCGCTCCGGCCGCGGCGGGCGGTTCGGCGCGGCGCGCCTGCACCGCGATCCACTGCGCCAGCAGGGCCGCCACCGCGAACGCCACGCCCGCGCCCACCCAGGGGCCCTGGCGCAGGCCCGCGTCCAGCAGCAGGCCGAACGCCAGCGGTCCCAGGGCCGAGCCCACGTCCATGCCGGAGTAAACCAGGCCATAGACCGAGCCCGTGGAACCCTTGGGCGTCACGCGGCGGATCAGCATGTCGCGGGACGGCGCGGCCACGCCGGAGCAGAAGCCGGCCAGCGCGACGACCGGCGCGGCCAGCACGGCCGGCACCAGGCCGAGCGCCAGCACCACCAGCGTCAGGCCCGCCAGGATCAGCGCCACCATCACGGTGCGCTCCGTGCGCGGCGTGGCCGAAACGAGGAAGCCGCCCGCGGCCATGCCCACGGCGGAGGCCACCATATAGCCCGACAGCGCCGAGCTGGCGGCGACCTTCGACAGGTCGTACAGCTGGCCCAGGAGCGGAATGGTGTAGTTCTGCACCGAGGAGAGCGCGATCGAGGTGCAGGCGAAGAACAGGAACGCGCCCCACAACGCCGGCTTGGACAACAGCGTGGCCAGGGTGGCCAGCACGCCTTCCTGCGGCTTGGCCGCCGGCCTCACGGCGGGCTTGGCGGCCTCGGGCTCGGCCTGGCCTTCCTGCGGCAGCGGACCGCCCAGCAGGTCGCGGCCCAGCACCGTCAGCAACAGCACCAGCGCGACCAGGCCGGCCGCGCTATAGGCCGCCACCCGCCAGTCCGCCAGCAGCGTGATGGTCGTCATGAACACGGGCGTGAGCGCCCAGCCCAGGTTGCCGGTCAGCCCGTGCGCGGAGAACGCATGCCCCAGGCGCGGCGCGGTGATGCGATGGTTGATGATGGAATAATCGGCCGGGTGGAACACCGAATTGCCGATGCCGCCCACGACGGCGGCCGCGATCAGCATCGCGTAGCCATTGGCCGACCCGATCAGCAGCCCGGACAGCACGAAGCACGTCAGCCCGAACCACAGCACCGGCCGCGCCCCGATCCGGTCCACGACGAAGCCCGACGAGGCCTGCCCGATGCCCGACACCACGTAGAAGGTCGAGACCAGCAGCCCGAGGCGGGCGAAGTCCAGCCCGAAGGCATTGCCCAGGGAAACATAGAGCGAGGGCAGGACCAGTTGGAAAAAGTGCGAGGAAGCATGGGCCACCCCGATCAGCAGGATGATCTTCCAGTCGCGCCGGCGGACGGCGGCGTCCATGGCCAGGGTATTCGCAGCGGTGTTCATTGCAAAAGGCCGCGGGCAGCGGCAAGGTGCGCGGCGCCTGCGGCAGCGCGCGGGTTGTCTCCGGCAACGTCCGGGCGCTCCGGGCGTTGGATTCTGGGCGATTGCGGCGCGGGCGCCGTGCCGGTCGGGCCGGCGGATCGCTCTTAGAGTGTAACGGCGGCTACCTTGCGCGAGCCTGCCGCCGTCATGCAAACCTTACCTGCGCGGGATGATCCCCCGATTACAGGGCCTTCTCGCGGATGGCGGGCCAGGCGCGCTGCAGGTAGTACAGCATCGACCACACCGTCAGCACCGCCGCGACCACGATCAGCACGTCGCCCAGCAGCTTGGTGCTGACGCCGTGGATCGGCTGGTTGTACAGCAGGCACGGGATCGCGATCATCTGCGCGGCCGTCTTGAACTTGCCGAGGCGGTGCACCGCCACGCTGGCGCTGGCGCCGATCTTGGCCATCCATTCGCGCAAAGCGGAAATCGTGATTTCCCGGCCGATGATGATCAGGGAAATGAAGGCATCGACGCGGCTGAGGTCCAGCAGGACGATCAGCGCGGCGCAAACCATGAGCTTGTCGGCCACCGGATCCAGGAAAGCGCCGAAGGCGGAAGTCTGGTTCCAGCGGCGGGCCAGCCAGCCGTCGAACCAGTCTGTCAGGGCCGCGATGATGAAGGCCCAGGCAGCAAGGGTGTCGCGCGTGGGCACGGACATCCAGCTCTCGGGCAGGTAGAACAGCCCGACCACCAGCGGAATCATGGCGATGCGCAGCCATGTCAGGATAATGGGTACGTTAATTGGCATAGTGTCCGTATGCTAACAGTAAGATGGGGTCCCCCCCCGAAGCGCCTGCGGCGCTTCCCCCCCAGGGGGGCGCCGCTGCGGACCGGCGGAGCCGGATCCGCGCGGCCTGGCTTGGGCGATCCGCGGCTGTCGGGGCATCTGCGCTATAGGCTACAAGAGTGTGGGCAGCCTTACCGTAGGGCTTCATAGATGCGGATGGCCAGCTCTTGGGAGATGCCGTCCACGGACGCCAGGTCTTCGATGCTGGCGGAGGCGACGCCGGAGAAACCGCCGAACCGGGCCAGCAGGCGCTGGCGGCGGCGGGCGCCGACGCCTTCGATTTCCTCCAGGCGGGACACGTTGCGCGCCTTGGCGCGGCGCGCGCGCATGCCGGTGATGGCGAATCGGTGCGCCTCGTCCCGCACCTGGGCGATCAGCATCAGGGCGGCGGATTCGCCGCCCAGCGCGACCGGCGGCCGCTCGTCGGCGAACACCAGGGTTTCCAGGCCAACCTTGCGCCCTTCCCCCTTGGCCACGCCCACCAGCGTCTGGACGTCCAGGCCCAGCTCCACGAACACTTTGCGGGCCACTTCCACCTGGCCCTTGCCGCCGTCGATCAGCACCAGGCCGGGCATGGGCGCCTCGCCGTCGGCCACCCTGGCGAAGCGGCGGGTCAGCACCTGGCGCATGGCGGCGTAATCGTCGCCGGGTGTGATGCCGGCGATGTTGTAGCGGCGGTAGAGCGAAGGCTGCATGTCGTGGTGCTCGAACACCACGCAGGACGCCTGCGTCGCCTCGCCGGCGGTATGGCTGATATCGAAGCACTCGATGCGCAGCGCATCCAGCGCCGCTTCGTCGGTGTCCAGTTCCAGCGCCTCGGCCAGCGCCAGCGTGCGGGCCGCGCGGGCCCCGGATTCGGTCAGCGCGCGCGCCAGGGCCATCTCGGCATTCTTTCCGGCCTGTTCCAGCCATGCCCGGCGAGTGCCCTGCGGACGCGTCAGCACCCGCGAGGGCCGGCCGCCGGCCTGCTCCACCAGCAGGTCGATCAGGCCTGAATCCGGCAACGCGTGCGAACAGACCAGCACGGGCGGCAAGGCATTGTCGGTGTAGTGCTGGGCCACGAAGGCCTCCAGCACCTGGGGCGCCGCCTCGCCCTCGGCGTGCGAGGGGAAGAACGGCTTGTCGCCCAGGTGGCGGCCGCCTCGCACCATCGCCAGGTTCACGCAGACCTTGCCGCCGGCGATGGCCACCGCGATGATGTCGGTGTCTTCGCCGCTGACGTTTTCCATGGTCTGCTGGTGCAGCACGCGGGCCAGCGATCCCATCTGGTCGCGCAGCGCGGCGGCCTCCTCGAAGCGCAGCTCGCCGGCGGCCTGCAGCATGCGGGTTTCGATCTCGCCCATCACGTCCTTGGCTTCCCCGTTCAGGAAGCGCACGGCGCGCTGCACGTCGCGCTCGTACTCGGCCGCCTCGATGGCGCCGACGCAGGGCGCCGAGCAACGGCCGATCTGATGCAGCAGACAGGGCCGCGAGCGGTTGGCGAAAACGGTGTCCTCACAGGTGCGCAGGCGGAACACCTTCTGCAGGATCTGGATGGTTTCGCGCACGGCCCAGGCATTGGGGAACGGGCCGAAATACTGGCCGCGCTTGTTGGTGGCGCCGCGGTAATAGGCGATGCGCGGCCAGGCGTGGCCGGTGATCAGCAGGTACGGATAGGACTTGTCGTCGCGGAACAGGATGTTGTAGCGCGGCTTCAGGCTCTTGATGAGGTTGTTTTCCAGGATCAGCGCTTCCGCCTCGGAGCGCGTGACCGTCACCTCCAGCCGCGCCACCTTCGCCACCATCTGGGCGATGCGCGGGCTGGCCAGGTTCTTCTGGAAATACGACGAGACGCGCTTCTTCAGGTCGCGCGCCTTGCCGACATACATGACCTCGCCGGCCGCATCCAGGTGCCGGTATACGCCCGGCAGGTGCGGCAGGTCAGCCAGGAACGATTTGAGATTGAAGTCGTCGGGCATTCTGATAACGGGTTTCGGCCTGCAGGGTATCCCAGTCCGGCGCATCGAAGCGCGGCATCAGCCGGCGGATCCGGGCCACGGATTCGGGCGGATGCTCGAACTCCAGGCGCGACAGCAGTTCGTCCGCCAGGTCCGGCCGGTTGCATACCAGTACCATATCGCAACCGGCGCCCAGCGCGGCCTTGGCGCGGGCCAGGATGTCGCCCGCCACCGAGGCCCCTTCCATCGTCAGGTCGTCCGAGAACACCACGCCGTCATAGCCCAGGCGCTTGCGCAGGATGTCCCGCACCCAGCGCTTGGAGAAGCCGGCGGGATGCTTGTCCACCTTTGGATAGATCACGTGCGCGGGCATCACCGAGGGCAGCACCGCGTCGCCCAGCCAGGCGTACGGCGCGGCGTCTTCCTCCAGGATGCGATCCAGCGGGCGCTCGTCCACGGGGATCTCGTGGTGCGAATCCGCTTCCACGAAGCCGTGCCCCGGGAAATGCTTGCCGCAGGCCGACATGCCGGCCAGTTGCAGGCCCTGGATGAGCGCGCGCGACAGCATGGCGACCACGCGCGGATCGCGGTGGAAGGCGCGGTTGCCGATCACCTTGCTGACGCCGTAGTCCAGGTCCAGCACCGGCGTGAAGCTCATGTCCACGCCGCAGGCGCGCAGTTCGGCGGCCAGCACGTAGCCGGCCTCGGTCGCCAGGCGCATCGCCTGCAGCGGATCTCGGTCCCAGAGGGCGCCCAGCTCGCGCATGGCGGGCAGCGGGGTGAAGCCGTCTTCGCGGAAGCGCTGCACGCGGCCGCCTTCATGGTCCACCAGGATCAGCAGCGGTTCCTTGCGCGCCTTGTGGATCTGGCGAGTCAGGGCGGTCAGCTGGCGGCGGTTCTCGAAGTTGCGGGCGAAGAGGATGACGCCGCCGACCAGCGGATGGCGCAGGCGCTTCTTCTCTTCCTTCGTCAGCGCGTATCCCGCCACGTCGACCATTACGGGGCCGGGCGGCAGGACCGCCCTGGATTTTTTCTTGGCCATGTCAGGCTGTCCTTCTGTCTAAGTCTGGCAAGCCGGCCGGGGGGCGATAGGCTCGGGGCCCGCGGATTAAGGCTTGCGTTCGACCACCACGTAGGCGGCGGCCATGTCGGATTCGTCGGTAATGGAAACATGGGCCGCGCCGAAGCGCTGGACGTACCAGTCCAGCAGTTCGGGCGCGATCACCAGCACGGGCCGGCCGCCGGGCGCGTTCAGCGTCTGCACGCGCCGCCAGGTCATGGGCATGCGCATGCCCAATCCGATCGCCTTCGAGAAAGCCTCCTTGGCGGCGAAGCGCGTCGCCAGGAAGCGCAGGCCGCGCGCCGGATCGCGGGCGCGGCGGGCATGGAACTTCTGCAATTCCTCGGCGCCCAGGATCTTCTCGGCGAAGCGGTCGCCATGGCGCTGCAGCGCGCGTTCGATGCGATCGATGCGCAGCAGGTCCATGCCGATGCCGGCGATGGCCCCTGGGGCGGCGGCGCGGGGAGTCTCGGACATGGCGCGGGCTCGCGGCTAGCGGCGGGAACGGGTCGGCGGGCCGGCGGTCACAGACCGCGCAGCGCCTGCAGGCGCGCCTGCACCATCAGCGCCTTCATGTCGCGCACGGCCTTCTCCCAGCCGTCGAAGACCGCCTGCGCCACGATGGCATGGCCGATGTTGAGCTCGGAAATGCCGTCCAGCGCGGCCACCGGGGCGACGTTGCCGTAGTGCAGGCCGTGGCCGGCGTTCACGCGCAGGCCATGGCGCAGCCCTTCGGCCACCGCCACGCGCAGGCGTTGCAGCTCGGCCTGCGCGGCGTCGCCCTCGGCTTCGGCGTAGGCGCCCGTGTGCAGTTCGATCACGGGCGCGCCGGCCTTGGCCGCCGCGGCGATCTGGACCGGATCCGGATCGATGAAGAGCGACACGCGGATGCCGGCTTCGGCCAACAGGGCCACCGCGTCGGATACCGGGCCCATGGCGCCCGCCACTTCCAGCCCGCCTTCGGTGGTGAGCTCGGTGCGCTTTTCGGGCACCAGGCAGACGTCGTTGGGCTTGACCGCGCAGGCGATCTCCAGCATTTCCGCCGTGACCGCGCATTCGAGATTCATGCGCGTGCGCAACTGCGGACGCATGGCGTAGACGTCCGCGTCCTGGATGTGGCGGCGGTCTTCGCGCAGATGCAGCGTGATCAGGTCGGCGCCGGCGTCTTCCGCGCGCAGCGCGGCGGCGACCGGGTCCGGATAGGTCGTGTGACGCTGCTGCCGCAGCGTGGCGACGTGATCGATGTTTACACCAAGTTCTATCATTGCGCGCTAGTCGTGACTGTAGTCGGTTCTTTCGTGTTTTCTTCCCAGCCGCCGCCCAGGGCCTTGTACAACTCGACGCGGTTGATCAGCGCCGCAAGGCCGGTCTGGACCAGCGACAGCTGGGCATTGAAAAAGTCCACCTGGGCGGTCTGCACCTGCAGGTAGCTGTCGATACCGTTGGTATACCGCAAATTCGACAGTTCCAGCGTGCGCGCCGACGAATCCTGCAGCGCGCGCAGGGCATCGAGCTGCGCGCCGTAGGTGGCTTCGCCCGCCAGCGCGTCCGATACTTCGCGGAACGCCTGCTGGATGGACTGCTCGTACTGCGCCACGGCGATGTTGTCGCGCGCCTTGGCCAGGTTCAGCCCTTCGCGGATGCTGCCGCCGGCAAACAGCGGCGTCGTGATCGACGGCGAAAAACTCCAGTAGCCCTGCCCGCCCTTGAACAGATCGCCCAGGGAGGGACTGGCCACGCCCAGCAGGCCGGTCAGGGAGATGGTCGGGAAGAAGGCCGCGCGCGCCGCGCCGATATTGGCGTTGGCGGACTTCAGCTGGTTCTCCGCGGCGAGGATGTCCGGACGGCGCTCCAGCAGATCGGACGGCAGCCCCGCGGGCACCGAGGCCAGCAGCTGGTCGCGGCCGAACGGCGACGGCGCCGGCAGGTTCTCCGGCAGCGGCGTGCCCACCAGCAGCACCAGGGCGTTCATCGCCTGGGCGCGGGCGCGGGCCAACTGCGCCAGGTCGGCCGAGGCCGTGTCCAGCAGCGTCTTGGCCTGGTTCAGGTCCAGTTCCGAGGCCACGCCGCCGTCGAAACGGCGCTTGACCAGGTCGTAGGATTCCTGGCGCGAGGCCAGGGTGCGCTGGGTGAGTTCCAGCTGGACTTCGGCCGCGCGCAGGTTGAAGTACGACTGCGCGACCGAGCCGACCAGCGTGATCTGGACGCTCTTCTGCGCCTGTTCGGTGGACAGGTACTGCTGGTACGCCGCCTCGGACAGGTTGCGCAAGCGGCCGAACAAGTCGATCTCGAACGTGGTCAGGCCGATGCCGGCCTGGTACGAGCTGCTGATGGAACCGGCGCCGGGTTGCCGCATGTTCTGCGGCAGGTGCTGGCGCTGGCCCTGGATGCCGGCGCCGATGCTGGGCCATTGCGCGCCGCGCTGGATGCCGTACTGGGCGCGGGCTTCTTCCACGCGCTCGACGGCCACGCGCAGGTCGCGGTTGTTCGCCAGCGACAGCTCGATCAGGCTCTGCAGGCGCGGATCGCGGAAGAACTCGCGCCAGCCCAGGTCGGCCGTCGGCTGGCCTTCCTGCGGCATGACGCCGGTGGAAGGCTGCGTGCCCAGCGAGGTGGGCTTGGCATAGCCGCCGTACTGCACCTTGGGCTGGTCGGGCCACAGGCCGGACACCGGCGCATCCGGACGCTTGTAGTCGGGCGCCAGCGAGCAGCCGGCCAACGCCACCGCCACGAAGGCGGACAAGGCGGTCTGTCTGAACTTCAGGGCTTTCATTCCTTGCCCTCCTGGCCACCGTTGGGTTGTGCGGGATGTTGCGCGGCATCCGGCGCCGCTGACGCGGCAGCCTTCTTGGCGGCCTGCTCTTCCTCGAAGGCGCGCAGTTCGGCGCCCAGCAGGCGCGGGCGGGTCTTGAACAGGCCCAGCACCACCACGAAGAAGGTCGGCACGAAAATCACCGCGAACGGCGTGGCGGCAAGCATGCCGCCCAGCACGCCCAGGCCCACCGCGCGCTGGCTGGCGGCGCCGGCGCCGGTCGCCATGGCCAGGGGCACCACGCCCAGGATGAAGGCCAGCGAGGTCATCAGGATGGGACGGAACCGCAGCCTCGCGGCTTCCACCGCGGACTCGTACAGCCCCATGCCGCGGGCGTACTGGTCCTTGGCGAATTCCACGATCAGGATGGCGTTCTTGGCCGCCAGGCCGATCACGGTCACCATGCCCACCTGGAAGTACACGTCGTTGGACATGCCCAGCGCGCTGATCAGCGCCACGGCGCCCAGCATGCCCAGCGGCACCACCA